>JAABUK010000356.1_pt1:0-85000 | contig 99348 bp, 110 predicted proteins | sample 5559141 | NCBI WGS metagenome assembly JAABUK01 (sample SAMN10711869, study PRJNA513367) | rock metagenome | isolation source: Antarctica rocks | place: Antarctica: Victoria Land, Pudding Butte nord | collected 2016-01-03
CTGTCTGCTAGGCTGACGCTGCTTGCTGCTGCCCATGGGTCCCTGTTTGCGGGCCCCAGCTGTGGGGGAGGCTTGCTTCAATGGGCCAGGCCAGAGGGCAACATGCGGCAGCCAAAAGGAGCAAACAGCCCTGAGTAAGCGTCCATTATCTTGTGCTCACCAACAGGATCTCCAGTTGGTTGCGGTTTGAGCATATACTACAGAAAATGCAGGCAAGGCATCTGACAGCCACCATTGCATCATGTCAGTATTGTCTGTGACGCGGTCTTGCAGCATGCACCGTCATGTTGTGTGCATTTATCTAAGGAATTGTGACGATGCGCTGCATCTTGTGGATGTCATGCACCTGTCCCTTCAGCAGTTGTGAACGGCTAGGTCATGCAATATGCCCTGTGGTCTTGGAAATTCGTTTTTCAAGACCAACTAATCTAGTCTTTACAGATTTGTTTTCCTCGTCCTCAAAATCATCAAGTTTTGTGTTGATTGCAGTGATGACAGAATGGGGCGGGGCAGCACAGCTGTGCTGGCCAATGCAGAGGACGGCTCCTGGACGCACGGACGTGAAGACAGTGACGCTGCTGCCAGCATTGAAGTGCCCATTCATGACTGCAAGAAGCCTACCTGCATACATGCTGACGAGGTTGCAGGTAACTGCACTGCCTGCCTGCTGTTGCGCCCTCAATTGGTTCTGTCGTTGTAGTAATCTGGCACTCTCTGTGACAGCTGCCCTGCCTACGCTGTTCTCATGCTGTAGAGGTGCTGCGTTGGAAGCGCTGTGAGATGCTGTTCTGCTGGATGCTGTTGAGAGACTGTGCTATGAGGTGCTGTGAGAGTTGGACAAAGACATGGACTTGACACTCTATCAAGGCTGGAGATGGTGTGGACCACAGCATCTTTGTGCATTGATTGACAGCTTTGTCCTGCAGGCATATTGTGGACAGGGCACAACGACGGCAGGGTGTGTGCGTTTGCCCTGGATTCAAAGCCAGGCGTGGCTGTCACGGGCCGCATGCTCAACAGCTGGCAAGCCCACAGGATTGGAAGCGTCACTGTGTTGATCACCACCCCTTGGGGAGAGCTGTGGAGTGGATCATCTAGGGGTATCATCCGGGTTTGGCGCCATGCCCACAAACCTCAGGGAGGTGGGCACCAGCGCAAAAACATTATCCCTGCATGGCTGAACATTGCTGCAGCAACATCAATGCATGCTGTAGCCAAGCAGACATGATTTTGACGAATGTACCAGAAGGCGATCTGTGCACTGCTGAGCTTCTCTGCATGCTTAGGTGTTGCTGCTGTGCTGCGCCTTTGCTGCATAGCTGTGCCTTAGTGCATGTTCGCACAGAAAATCCTTCTGTTGAGCTAATGGCAGCTCATCAGTCATGCATTCAAACACATCTGGCATGTGAAAGATAGAAAGTCGTAGATACATCACTCCAGCAGCTGCTGCCAAGGCATTGCAGTTCCTGGCAGACTCCTGAACAGCCCTTGAAGGATGAACTGTCCCTGCCAGCACAACAGAGCTTGCGACACAACCAGACAGCCATCTGTCAGTCAATGAGCTCAATTGTCACCTCGAAAAGTTCTGAGGCAGAGACATTGTCATAGCGGATGAGCTACTTGTCGAATTGGCACCTCACATAGCCTTGTGCGTGCCATGCAGAGAGTCAGAGGGCTGTGAGGGAGTTGCGCAGGCCTGGTGGGGGCAAGCCCCATGGGGAAGTGCGCTCCATGACCATCCCAGCTGGCGGCCAGGTCTGATCCTTTGCTCACATGCTACTGCCAGATTTTGCTTCTTGTGAATCACCATTACAGGTGTGCTGGCCATGTAGCTTGGTATCTACTAAGTGTGCTCAAACTCAATGTGTCCCGACATCTATTGACGTTACATATTGAGTTGCACCCAAGGGGTGTGCACTGACAGGGCACATGCCAGTAACGCATTGTCGAGGACAGATCAGTCAACGCCCCATCACGCACACATTTTGCGTCTTATGCCTGGCCAGTTGCTGGCGACTGTGGCACAAGACAAACTGTCTTGCTGGAAGCAGATTGGTACTTGTCATCTAGGGACAACTAGCAATCTGCTTCCAGCAAGGCATTTTGTCTTGTGCCACAGTCGCCAAAGACTATTGCTGTATCAGGTAGCAACGCAGCATGTTGCCACTGCACATCCATCGTGACCAGCAGCTGGCAGAGCAACTGCAATAGATGCTCCCTCTGCTGCTAAAAGTTTGCGTACTGTTGCGGTATACTACAAAGCGCAGGCTTCATGGCTGCAAGTGTGATATCCATTTGTGTGTCAGGCAGCAGCTGCTAGCACTACCATGCCTTCTCTCAAGATCACCAGAGGCTGAGCCACCTGCACCTACGTCACAGTTTCACCACTCAGTACAAACGGGCATCCTTACGCTCAATACTGTTGATTGTTCCCTCCTCCTGGCAATTTTGGCCATGTAGGTTGACAACCTTGTGGGCTAGATCTAATGCTCTACTCTAGCGGGGAATACTGGCTCTCAGTGCAAGCTGCAGACCTTCTCCACTGTAAGCTTCAATGCCTTCTTAAACATCTCCACAATGTAGAAACATGTCTTTACTGTCTCCAGATGTTTCTCTATTTAGATTCCCATTTTAGGGATCACGTTTCTGAATTAAAATAGACGGTGTGGGATCGAAAAGAGCTGATGCAGCTGTTTGTTGTGCTCAGGTGGTGTGTCAGGTGGTGTGTATCGTGTCTTCCTCACTGTCTGCCTTCCGATGTGTCTGTTTGTTGCTCTCAGGTGGTGTGGACAGGAGGGGACAAAAGCACTTCTCTGTGGTGTTCTTACAGCGGGGCTTTCCTGGGGACGATAGACCGGGGCAAGGAGCTGGGCCTGCCTGAATCTTCTTCCTTCAGCAGGGACAGCCAGCCCAGATCCCTGGCAGATGAATGGAGGGCCAAAGTCGACACCAACAAGGTGAGAGAGAGATTTCAACGCTTTAGCCAGCCAGCAAGTCTGATCACATAAGACTTGCTGGAGACACAAGCCAAAGAGTGACGGGCATTGCCTCCCTTAGCTGATGTACAAGGCTTGTTACAAGGCAAGGCTTACAATTGTGCAGTGCAAAGCAAGCACCATGCCTTCGTTATTTTGTTCAATTCTTTATATATTTACACATTCATTCATTGCTTGATTGCTTCATAAATTTGTTCATCCAATCACCCGTCCATCCATTCACTCTTTGATGCACTCACTCGTGCATTTATCCTTTCATTCTTTCATTCCTTGATCCATCCATCCATGCACACATTTCTTCATACATTCATGTGTCTTGCTCAAGGGTCAGGTATGCACAGCATGCCTACACACAGCTTGAATGGGTACAGGGTCTAGAGCTGGACAGCAACGGGAAGCTAGTGGGCAGGCCCAGAGGGGCTGAGCTGCAGCAGATCAGGGAGGAGCAGGAGGGGTGGGGGGCCTCCAGTGAGAAGGCCTCCCATGCCTTCCTGGAGAATCTGGCTGTCACCGGCGCAAAGGCTGCCGGCAACGCAGGTCTGTACATGTTTATAACACACAAAAAGGGAAAGAGTCAGAGAAAATCACCTTTTGGCACTGCTTAAAGATGCAGGCTGGGTAATTGTGACGACCCTCAGAATGCACTCCATGCCATTTTGACGCTTGGCACTTGCTTGACATAGTTGCTGCAGGGATGACATTTTGGCAACACTGAAAGCCTATACGATTTGTGTTATCGGCATAGACAGGCCATGTTTCAAGGCTGCTTACGCCTGTTTAAGATCATTTGTTCCCTGCAGGCAAAGCCGCAAAGTACATCGGCAAGCTGGGCTTTAAGCTGGCACGCAACTTCGGATCAGACGACCCCAAGCCCTTGTCAAGTGGGAGGACCTTTGAAGAGGACGCCTCCTCTGGGAACGAGGGCAAGAAGGCGCATCACCTCAGAGCCCTTGTGGCTGGGCATGACGGCTCTGTCTGGGTGGGATTCAAGGCTGGCCGCATTGAGCGCTTCAGGTTCAATGCTAAGCTGCTCTGGAGCAAGGTATGCCTATCTGTCATGACACTTGCACTTCTGCACAGAACATTGGTTGCGCTTTCAGAACTTGGTGCAAGGCTGATGCGCGAGAAGCATTGCAGCATGTCTGCATCTCATGCCTTGCTCATATCATGCAGGATCAGCTGCGGACCTTGCAGCAAATGTGCATCTCATTGCTTGCGCATATCATGCAAGAACCAGGCATGGGTGTTGCATTCAGCAAGTGTGCGTCTCATTGCCTGCTGACATGATGCAGGAAACAGGTGTGGGCATCGCAATGACTGTGCATCTCAGTGCCTGCTGACATGACGCAGGAAACAGCTGCACATCTTGCAGCAAATGTGCATCTCATTGCCTGCTGACATGATGCAGGAAACAGGTGTAGGCATTGCATCCATGGCAGCCGTCGGCCCCAACATCTGGGTGGGGCTAACAGATGGGCGGGTCCGGGTGTACAAGGACAGTGGGCAGCAGGACTTTCAGGCACATGACGCCGGTGTCATTGCCATTGTGCCCTGTGGTAGTAGGGCCTTCACACTGGCTGCTGATGGCAGCTTGAAGGGCTGGAATGCCCTCAGCCCTTCCCCCCTGGATGCTGCAGCCAGGTAGGGCAAGCTTCTGCTCAGCCCCCTATGTCACTATGTTACATGATTCCTCCATCCATCCCTTCTTTCAGTCGTTCACATGCTCACTTACCCGTCCATGCATTCGTTATTTAGCTCATTTAAACACTCAACCGTGTGTTCACTCATCCTGTTTTGAAGTGTTTTGTCTAACGACTGCCAGGAATTGTGCATCCATGAGTGCTTGCTCTAGGGTACGGTTCAGCCAGAATGCCGTTCTGAACAAACAGCATGGCTTCATGCACTGCAAATGCGTCGGCCAGGCTAATTACACTACTTGTTATCAACTACATTCCTGCACAACACCCAAATGCAAACATCTGAAAGCACCATTTGAGCAGATGCAGAACCACAAAGGGGCCGTTCTTCCTTGGAGTGATAGCCTCAGCTGCATCTCATACCTACTCAATAATTTTCTGCAGTCCTGAAAAGTCATATTCAAACGCCCTCCCACAGGATTTGCATACATGTACATTACGCAACATATTTCCATCTGCGTGTGCCCAGTTTCACTGTATCAAGGTCAATGTTGGGGCATTGGCATTTGCATCACCTTGGACCCTCAGCAATTTATCAATGCATCATGACACCGAGACTGCACAGTGTACATACTGCGATCAACAGCAGGCTCCAATTTCCAAACCCTCTGAACACTTGACTGTTACACTGCTGCTGCAGGGAGACTTTTGAGACAGAGGCAGCAGCGCTTGTGAGCCACAAGAACCTGGAGATGCTGTGCCTCACTTGGAATGTGAATGAGCAGAGGCCAGACGGCAGCCCCTTGTTCAACTGGATTGCTGACCTGAGTGCCAAGGCCTCTGTTGCTGTCATTGCTCTGCAAGAGATTGAAATGGGCGGCGGCAGTGTGGCTGTTGCAGTTGCTAAGGACATTCTCAACAAGTCTGCGCAGGTGAGGTGTCTCATCTCTGCTGTAGCTGTAAACGTCACATCAAGCAGGCACACACAGCTTGCAATGGCAAAGTAGATGTTCCCTGTATTGCTTATGTCAGAAAGCAAAGTCTTGGTCATGAGTAGGTGCAGGCAGGCGCATTGTTGCCCGCCTCGAGTCTCTTCCTGCTGTTGTGTTCCCGGCAAGACAGTGCAAGAGACTACCTGTGTTAGGAGTCTTACTCTGTCTCCACTATCTTCACTCGAAGCACTAGACTGTCACAATGCAGCACAAGCTGTAATACTACAGAATGTGGTTTGCTCCTAAATAGCAGATCTTGCATGGCCGTAGTGCAAACTGACAGCTCCAACTTTCTGTCATCTCAGGAGAAGGGCAACAACAATGCTCAATGGTGGCAAGCTCAAGTGATGTCCACTTTAGGAGCGGACCGCTGGATGCGTGTTGGCTTACGACAGCTGTCTGGCATGCTGGTCATGGTCTTTGCTCTGTCCTCCCTCTCGGTAAGATCCTGCTCAAATGCACTGTTTGCATCATTTTCCTACATGCAACAAAGGCTACATCATATGCCTGTCTGCTGTGGTACAAGCAGTGTGCATGGTGCTGTAAAACATACCTTATGTTCCTGCAACAAAGGCTGCATCATGCTTGTTGCTGCAGCGCAAGCAACATGCATGGTGCTGTGCATGGTCCATCACCAGATGCAACGTTGCATAGACATCGTGTCATGCATCTATTGTACTGTGGCAAAACGCCCGCTGCTGCTTTCCCATGGGGTCAATGCGGCAGATTCCATTCCAAATTTTATGCAGCCCTCATCTGCCAGCTGTGCGCCTGCATTACTACATCGTTACAAATGCTCTTGTTTCCTGATACCACATGAACCATGCCTGTTCCATTGTTTCATATGAGATTGGCCAACCAGGTGAATTAGGCATGGCTGCAACTGGCTGCCAGGTCATTCCCAGTCTGCACACCTTGCAAAACCTGTCAGGCCCAAACGCTTTGCAACACATCTCAAGCTTTGTCTGCGCAGTGTCCCGGCATGATCACCGGCATGACTAGACTGGGTAAACTCACATGAACCCTCAACCTGAACGTGATTACACCCTGCTTCACAACACAGAGTCTAAGGCGCCACATCTGAAAGGAAATGACTTTGTCTGTAGGCCAATGTGGGGGAGGTGAGCACAGCCAGCGTGGCATGTGGGGTGCTGGGAGTGGGGGGCAACAAGGGAGGGGTGGCCGTCTCCTTTACCCTCTATCGCCGCCGCCTCTGCTGCGTGTCCTCACACTTTGCTGCCCACCAGGTATCCACCCATCTTTCCTCTCCCTGCATGCTCTGTGCAACATCAGTCCAGCTTTGCCACTTCCTGTTAAATTGACCAGCTGCATTTGGCTCCCGCCTCTCAGCTGCATCTTTTCAACTGATCAGTTGTGTCTGACTCACTGACCAGCTGCCTCTGCCTCATTGACTCATTGACCATCTGCATCTGACTCATTGCTGGGCTGTATCTGACTCCCAATTTTTGTGCAGTCATGGCAGCACAGTAATGGCCATGGTGGCCTCCTTTAGGCGCATGATCTTACAGGGAAATCAAACACGCGCCATCCTCATGACTGTCTACAACCCATCCTAAAAGACACCATCACTGATGTTGTCTTTGCTTACGTGGTTGACTGCCTGCCATGAACCATTCATGGTTGCTTGTGTCACAATACTGATTGCTTGCAATGGGGTTGCAGGGTGCAGTAGAGGCTCGCGTCTGCCATGCGCCATTCATTGTTGCTTGTGTCACAATACTGATTGCATGCAATGGGGTTGCAGGGTGCAGTAGAGGCTCGCGTCTGTCATGCACCATTTGTTGTTGCTTGTGTCACAATACTGATTGCTTGCAATGGGGTTGCAGGGTGCAGTAGAGGCTCGCAACCGTGACTATGCCAACATTGTACGCAGCCTCAATTTTGTGAGCAAGGGCTGGTATGACACCCAGGTCTTGGCTGACGAGGATGCTGAGATACGCCGCAAGGTACACTGTATATGCCATTAAGGTCACTGTGGTGCACGCACATACACATAGAGCCACTCAAGCCTTGACCTCTTTGGCTTGCAACGTGATCTGCCAGAAGTTGTTCATGCTAACACAGCTGCAAGTATGTAAACTGTGATGGGCTTGCCCAACAGCCGGCAGTAAGGCTTCCTGTATTTACGGTGCTCTATGCCTGCCTCGCCTATCACGACACATAGGTGCCTGCAACGTCAAACAGATCCTGTCTAGTGCACCTGCCCTGTTGATGTGGCATGAGCACCAAAACCCATAGGCAAAACCCAGTTGGCATCTTGTTAATGCCTGGTACCTCTTTAATGTTGATGAGTTTGAATGCGCCCTCCTCAGAAAATCAACATTCAGAACATCGTAAGCTGTGACCTGTCACTGAGCTTCACATGCAATGCAGGAGATGACTCGGCTTCAGGACAGTGAATCTGGCATGGACTCACCAAGAGCCGACTCAGAGCTGGATTTGGCTACCTCTGACTTCAGTGCCCCCGAATTGCTTCAGGTACAATAGCTTCCCCCCCCCACACCCAAGCTCTCCCCACCTGCTACAGCTTGACCTGTGCTGCATGCATTCACAACATATCAACAGGTCATCACGATGTTGACAAGCCAGTTTACCCTTGTTTGTGATAAACATTGGGAATGTGCACATTACTCATTTCACCAGGCCTGTGTCATCAATTACCCAGCAATGTTACAAAATGAGGAGCAACAACGTAATCTACCATTGGATCTGCCATACATGGCTGTTCTCAATTTTGAAAGCAGCACAGCACTGCTCTTGCTCAGGGAGATGCATCTGCCAAGCTAAACAAAATTCCTTGAGCAATATTCCACCCTACTTGAAAATAGAGGTTTACCTGTTTCAACATGTTTTGCCGTCTTCAACACGCCAAGTTCTCCCAAAACACCTTGACAAAACCTACTGTCGCCACCAGTTCTCCCCAATTCGGGCCCATTTGGGCTTATTTTGTCCAATCTTGGAATGCAGCAAAGATTGCTTAACGTATTATACTTCAGTCCAACAGTAAATTAACAGCAATTGCAGTGATTCTTCGTTCAGTGACAATTGGTAACAGGTAATTTGCACTTCCCTAGTCAACATGCTACTCTGTGAAGTATCCAGATGACAACTATCAGGACAACTGGCAGTCTATTGTACTTCAGCTCTGTTGTAATCTTGCTTCTAAGCTAAATCTTTACAATGTGCACCAAGAAGTCTCGCATACAAGAGTGACTTGGTGAACCCATGCTTTTTGCAGTTTCAGTATAGGCATGATTTGGCATACCCCAATGGTTGCCGGCGTTACTTTACAATCCTGCCAAGGCTAAGGCCCTGCCCTGTGAGGGGGCATCGACTCTTATATGGTTTCCAAAAACACAACTCTTGTATGGTAAAACAAAAGAAAATCAACTTTTGTATGGTTCTCATGTGCATGAGGTGGTGCAGGGTCAGGGCATGCGCAATGCTGAGATGCTGGTGTGGGCTGGAGACTTCAACTACCGCATTGACGCCACCTACGAAGATGCCATTGACCGCATCCGCTGCAATGACCTGGAATACCTACTTGAAAGGGTATGTAACCTTTTCCTTCTATGTAAACTCTTCCTTCTCCATGTAACCTCTTCCTTCTTCCATATAACCTCTTCTTACTCCTATGTAACCTCTTCCTTCTCCTATGTAACCTCTTCTTTTTCCCATATAACCGCTTTCTTCTCCCATGTAATCTCTTTCTTCTCCCATGTAACCTCTTCCTTCCCCTATGCATGCGCTGACCCAGGTCACCACACAAGCTGCACCTCTTTTTGCGCTGCTGTGCATGTACATCTATTCGTACTACATTCTCATGCTGAACTGAGCAGCATCCTGGTATCACATGCAGCTCTCTCAGTTCCCTGCCACGTCACACTGCAGTTGTGCAGCAAAGAGCAGGTCTTTGCCCAGTTTGACAGCTGCCTATGTCATGATCAGGGCTTGGCTGGTTCCTCATGTCTGCTGTTTTGATTGCAAAGCATTAAGCCCCACACCAAGCTTTTCCTCTCCTCACAAAATGTGCCTGTCAGTGCGGGTACTCTCTGTTCAGCTGTCACATTGGGCAACAGTGAGCATGCTGTGGCACACACACTGCACAAGAAGCTGCTCACGAAGCTGCTCACGAAGCCGCAACTGTGTGAATCATCACCACACAAGCATGAGTCACAAGTCAGGTCAACCATTTGTTGAAGGGAGGGCCACTACACAAGGAAGGGCCATGACCCTACGTTTTCAACATTAGTCATGCTTTCAATATTAGTCATGCTTTCACTAAGAGAAGTTTGCTGCAGGACCAATGCCGGCGGGAGATGTATGCTGGACGCGTCTTCAGGTATGTCAGAGAGGCTGCCATAACCTTCCAGCCCACCTACAAGTTTGACAAACACACCGTGGACCCCTTTGGGTATGACACCAGTGAGAAGCACCGGGTGCCGGCCTGGACTGACCGCATCTTCTTCAGAGGCTCTGCGTTCGTCAAGAATGCAGCTGAGGTATGCTCAAACTGCTGGGCAGCTTGGTATAATACTTCGAGCTGTCATTCAGTTAATGATGAAGGGTGTGGGTTTTTTCCCCCCTCAAACTACACAGGCTGGAATGAAACCTTGTTGCTCTTCTTGTTCCTGGTCTGAGAAGGCAAGATTATGCAGAAAAGTGGCTGAGGCTGACTATTGTGGTCTGGTAAATCAACATACAATCTTCCATACGACTTTGAAATTTGTTGCCTGCACTGGCCTGACGAATGATTCTGTGTTGTGCTCTTTAGCTTGTAGCTGAGCAAGAGGCACAGATAGTCACACACTGACTGTCTGCAGGACGATGCGTCAGTGCGAAGCGCAGACACTGAGGAGCCTGCCATGACCCCCCCTGAGCCCCCAGTAAGTCTCCACACTCTGGTGTTGACCCCTTGGAGCAACATGCAACCATCCCTTGATTTTTGAATCTCTCCCTGCAGCTGCAGAACAAAGAACCGTCTCAGGAGTGCAGCAAGCCTTTGTCAAATGCCTTTTCTGCCTTGTTGCCAAAAGATAAAAGTGCCTTGCTGGCTCTTTTTGGTGCTTACGGGCTCCATTCCGGGTAATGTTGTTTGCAACGTCTAGCCTGAATGCTGTGCTCCTTTGCATTTGTGCAAACTGCATGTCTGTCTTGATGTCAAGGCTGACCCTCAGGCTTTGTGTTGATGCTGCAGTTGCCAGTGGACGAGGTGGTAGTCAGGGCCATCAAGTATAGCTCCTGCTTGGATGTGATAGACTCAGACCACAAGCCTGTCTGGGCACTGCTGGCGCTAGATGTGCCAGTCACCAACCAAGAGAAGAAGAGGCGCATGTGCTCCCACATCCTGAAACACACGGCTGCTCAGGGGCAGGCCCCAGCCAGCCCTGCCCTGCAGCTGTCTTCTGACACAGTCAGCTTGAGTCAGGTAGCAGCACACCATCCCTCACAGATTGCCATGTTCAAAGCTGTCGAGTATGCAATGTCAAAGCCCCTTTTTGGTCAAGGTAGCTTGCCTACTTTATTGCAGCCATTCGTAAGGACTCATATCCAGACTGATGCCCAGCAATGCAGCTGTCCTGTGATCACATTTGCATCCAGATTGGTGTTGCCAGGATGCTTGACTCCTTCTGATGCTGTCATATGAAGGTCTGCATGAGTATTTCCCATGCAGCCTTGATGCTGCCATGTCAGGCTTTGCTTGAGTATTTCCATGTAGCCTTGATGCTGCCATGTCAAGCCACGGCTGCATGCTGGGGTATATTTGATGCTGGTGAGAGGCACGCTTGAACAAGCCCTGCTTCGCAGTAGGACTGTGCAGACGCAGTCAAGCCTCGTTGCTGAATGGTACCAGCAGATGGCCTGGGCTTCAGGCTGACCAAACAGTGAGAGAGAAAAAGGAAAAAAGGGAAAAAAACAGAACCAATATATACAATTTGAAAAAAGCAAAAAAGAAGAGAACAGAAAAGACTGCACCTTTTGGCGTCAATTTGATGAGAAGCCAAGTATAACACCGGGCTGCCCAGGGACCAAACAGTGCATGTGTCAGGCAGCTGCATTTGCATATGTAAGACAGTCACATTTGTCACAGAGTGCTTGCATTGGACAGCCACTGTTACGCCATCACATACTTCAAGCAGTGTGTATGTTGGATATTCCCATCTCCGACAGTGCTTATGTTAGGCAGTTGTAAATGTCAAATGGTGCATATATCAGACTTGCACATATGTCCAACAGTGTATATGTTACACTGCCTCAGGCAGAATTCAAATCAGGGATCACTGCTCCAGGCAAAGTATGGCCTTGGGACCATGTCGAACAGGCCTCAAGCACAGTATGCTTTCCAGTAGAGAAAATGTCACGTTGAGGAAAATGCTAACTTGGAATTTTGTACCTCTACAGGATGAGCGGCGACCATCCACAGTGACTTTGACCAACACTGGATCCCAGAAGGCAATCTTCTGCCTTTTGGCCCAAGCCAGTAGGCAATGGTGGGGCCAACAAGAAGGGCATGATGCTGGCTTGCCTGATTGGCTGGAAGTCTACCCATTGGACGGCTGCATTGCACCACAGGTGAATGCGTCAACCTGTATCTGAGATACATCATCTCTGCACCTCAGGTGGCTTGCAATGTGCAGTCACACATGTGACGAGGTGCAAGAAACGTTCCTTGACAATATATTAAAAAAACATAAAAAGTACGTTTTTTGTTCATCTCTGAAAAATTTGTTGATGATTTCTTTCCTAACATTGTAACAACACCTGCTTTGCTGCCGCTTCAAACACGAAGGGATGGTGCCGTTGTGATTGATTGCTGTTTGGTGACGACCACAATCTAGGCATCAAGCCCTGAGTACGACAGCGTGCAAGCATTGCACAGTTTCCGTAACATACTTTTCTTGTGTTTGTCATAGTCGCCTTGCTTAGTGCATAGCCACAGATATCTTCCAAAAGCAGTCAGCAAGACCTGAAGATGACAGCGTGCAGAGATTGGAGTCTTCCAGTGAAACTCTCAGCTGCAGCTTTGTGAGTTTCACTGGGACACTCCAGTCTCTGCATGCTGTCATCTTCAGGGCTTGATTACTGTTTGTGGAAGATGTCTGGGGCTATGCACTAGGCACCGGCACCAATTTTTATACAAAGAACAATGTACGCATACATCCTCTGCACACAGCTGCTGTGCAGGTTGTCTGAGATTCATGCTGCATCATGCTGTTGCATCTTCTCGTGAACACTGTGCACACACTGCTGTGTTCGTCTCATCCTGAGCAATGCCTGCATGGGAACTTCTCACACTTTACAGGGACATTGGATATGGATGCAGCAATACCGGCTGCAGAACACTAAGCGCCACTCACTGACACTGTGACATGCATGTGCAGGAGTCTGTCACCATCCACCTGGCTGCCATCACCAATGAAAATGTGTACTCCACACAAGCGATGGATGCATTGCTATACATCAGGGTTGGCGATGAGCTAACTGCGGGAGCAGAACAGAACATGGCCCATGACATGTTGTCATTGCATATTGCGTGCCGGAACCGCTTTTAGCCTTCTGCTTCGGCATCCACAACTAGCAGCTTCTGACGTTGCAGGATCACATCTATGCATGAGGAAAGATTGGGTCATATCAGCTGTGACCCTTTGAACAAATGGAATGCACAAAGTAGTGTTGTGAATGTCATCTGCCTTGAAAGCTGTTGCACATTGCGCAGTTGATTGTGGTACTCAGCAGGTGTTCCAAAAGGTGTATGAGTCACTCTGAGTTATAGCAAATTATTTTCTCAACAGATTACAAAGGCACATGCTCAGAGTAGTGCTCTTCGATGCATACACCTGAAACCTCACATGCGTTGTATCTGTCACGAAGAAGCACCGGACAAACTCAGCTCGGCAACAGAACAGTGGTTGCAGACAGGGGTGCAAGACGTGCGAAGACAACGTCTCTACTTGCGACATAGAGCAGCCAGTCCAGCAGAGCAGAATCTGATGTGATGCTTTACAAACCAAAGTTTGTTTAAGAAAGAAACAGGCAGGAAACTAGCAAGACAGCATATCATCCAAGTTTCTAGACTGTACATGCTCATGATTGGAGCAAAAAGAATGATACCCATGAGAGGACTCTTGGCGGATCAGGCAGATGTAATTATCACATGTCTCAATCTGTGCAGTACATAGTGACACAACACATCAGCAAATTATTGGCACACTGATCTAAACAGCTGAAAAGGCAGCATTGGTATCTGTCTATCTCACATCCGAACCTGCACATTCTAGTGCAACGCAGTGTCAAAAGCTGTAGTGCTGCTTGGCAGCAGAGGATGACACAGCAACTCGATGAGCCAACCAGAAAATAAGAAGCAGTACAAGTCAGGCAGTAGGCACTGCATCTGGCCACTCTATGGTAAAGCACACTGACAGAACTGCAGTCTATTCACCAGATCCTAGCCAAACCTGATGCTAACAAGAATAGGCACAACAAGTTTGAAAATGTGGCACCTCTGTGCAGGTCTCTTTGTCACGCAACACCATGCGCTCACTTCATGCTCTACACGACTGCAATCAACCTGCTATGACTGGCACTCTGAATTTAACTACAACCTTAGCTAAGCACTGACAAGATCTCCTCTGCAAGACCCAAGTCAGCATCATCCAGATCTGGACTGCTACCCAAAGGCCCCGGCGACTGACTCCTGCCCAGAGGGATGTACTGATGCAGGTTCTCAGGTGTAATGGTCTGCAAGTATGTCACAATCTCTTCCCAATCTGCTGAGTGCTCTATGCTGTCAGTTTCTGCTGACTCCAGTATCTGGGCAACAGGGGCTTGCTGTTGCTGCCTGGCCAGCTCTTCTAGCAGATGGTGCTTGCAGGGGACCCATGGGTGTGTATGCACAATGATGACTGCCAGCTGTCTGCTTGTGTGGAGCTGCACACACACGCACCTGATGAGCGCTACAAATGTGCACCCTGAGCCAAGACAGGGTACTTCTTTTTCATTACTTTTGTTGCTTTTTGTTATTGTTCTTTAGAGCTTAGTGCTGCTGTCTGGTGTTGTACAGTTGCTTTTGCAGGCAGCAAGATGTGATGTATGTGACACACATGCTATTGAAACAAAGATGCCATTGGAGTTCGAGCCAGTACACCAGTCAGAAATCTCAAACACAAAATCCCCGCCAGTACTGTGCCGGATATCCATTTGTGAGGCAGCAGATACTGCCATCACCACAGCAACTGCAAAAGATCTGAGCACAGACTCCCAACAAGCAGCACTTGAAGTTGTGATATCACAATCTCCTCAATACTGTAAAACTTTCTTGTTCCCCCTCCTTCTTGTTTGTTGCTGTTTGTTTTGTTTGGAGGGTAAGGTAAACTCACCCCTCTGGAAAACGCTGATGAAAACTGCATGTAGGTTCTGTACTCATCAGCACCATTGGCTCTCAGTTGCTCAGCCAGGTCAGACACCTCTGACAGCCTCACACTCACATCATCCAGCCCAATGTTGGCCCCCACGTCCTGTTCATCTGCCATGTGACGCAGCAGCGCTTTGCGCTCTCTGCACAGCTGGCCTATCCGGCTGTAGAACAGCAGGCGCAGGTGCATCAGGTCCTTCACCTGCTCTGGTGTATAGGACACAACAGTCTGCAGAACAAAAGAGTGTCTGAGCAGCTGTGTGTCCAGAAAAGATCAGAAAAGACTAGACCTTTCGGCGTCAATTTGATGAGAAGCCAAGTATTATACCGGGCTGCCCAGGTGCTGTGGTGTGTCTACAGTCTGTTGGCAGTCAAGGGGTGAACCGTAAAGGGGTGGAACCATAAGGGGGGTGGCCACAAAGGATTGCCACAAAGGGGGTGCCTTATACTCTAGGCGAGAGGATGTGGGTGCACTGCTCATAGGCCTGTACTTTGCGGTTCTTGTGGTGCAAAACATTGTTCTTGACTTGCTCATAGAAACGGCCTCAGCTGCCGTTAGTAGGAACAGCACTGCCTCTCAATAAGAATAGTACTGCGACTGGACAATCATGACAGCAAAACAGCACTACACATGGAGGAAAACTGCAAGCAGGTGTCTCAAGCAGACACATTCTTTGCACTGCTAGCAACAAGTTCATGCGCAGCTAAATGAAGAGCATGCTCACAATCATACATGTGGCACCGACAGGTACACAAAATGACTAATCTGGTGGCCTTACACACGGTCAGCATCCTGCAAACACACATGTCATACCAATGATGTGATATCATCGCTGTCACACAAGAGCATCTATGTCATACCATCTCATACCATATGTCATACCATGCCATGCCATACCATACCGTACTATACCACTTATAATCTGTCTTTTGGAGGCTATACATACCAGCAAGTGTGAGCTCTTCCACTGGCCAGCACAGGTTTTGCCGGGAGAGGAGGTTGCATCCACCGCAGCATTGAAGGCTCTCACTGCCCAGGGGTTGCGCAGTGCCATGCACACCAACAGTGACGTCGCCTCGGCAGCCCATTTGTTCATGTTGGCAGTTGAGGGGCCCGTGTCATCTTCTCTCGCGTCCAGCAAGCATGCGCCCAGCTTTTGCACATACTCCTGTGGCAGCAGTGCAGGTAGTTGACATCAGGGAGTGCAGGTGGTAAGTTTGCCTATTAGATTGAGCTGCTGAGAGTTTGAGCTGTTGTGACAGCAGGCTGCTGCCTGTGTACATGTAAGCAGAAGCAGGTGGTCCAATAATGCAAAAAAGAATGGTGGCAGCAGTGGTCAACTATAATGTAAATGCAGGACTAGACAAGCCGAGCAATGTATGTGTGCTTTCAAGTATTCCATACAACCATGGCAACCCTTGAGTGATGCAGAATGCAGCAGGCTATAGAACTGCATTGCACTGCATCTCGAATCATGACACATAGGATAGCGACTGCATGTGTACCTTCCAAAGCCGCCCAAATTCTGGAAGCGTCAGCTGGCTGGCCTGCTCAACAGTGAGAAGCTGTGTTTTATCACTCCAGACTGTTAGCACAAGTGTCTTGCCACCCTCTGAAACCTTTGCTTGCCACATAGCATCACCCTGCGTCATATACAAGGCATATGTCATCCTTCAGGCGCATTTTGGCTTGTTGCAAGCGGATGCATTTGCAAAGGCTGTACAGCAGGTGGCAAAAGCACAGCAAAGTGAGAGGAAACTGTTGTGAGCCTTATCAAAGGACTCACCTCCCAGGGAAGTGGTACAGGCTCATGTGCTTCACGCAGCACAGTCTGCTTGTTCAGGCGTGCCACCTTTTCTAGCAAGAGATTCCTGGCTTCAAGCTGTCTTTGTCTTACTTGCAGCTCTTCAAGCTGAGCTGTTGTTTCTAGCAGCTTTGCTTCAGCTGTGTGGGACCGCTCCTGTGGGACAGCGGTCAGCCAGCTGGGCATGCGCAACGTGCAACTCGTAGCAAACCTCAAGCACGCAAACATCGAACAATCAGTGATACCTTCTGTCGCTGCCGGAAGCGTTTTTGGGCTTGCCGATTGCTCTGCAGCTTGCGCTCTGCAGCACTTAGCCTCTTGTTCGAAGGCTCCGACATACCGAGATCGTTGCTCCGTGACCGTGCTGCTGCTTCCAGACCGCTGGGTTCGCTATCCAGCGACAGATCAGGGGTCAACTCACCCTTGGCAAAGTCCGCCGGGCAGCTGCCAGATACAGAACAAGCTAGGTCCATATACTGCTCGTAGTTTTTGTCTATGTCGTGCTCGGAAGGCTGACAAGACGCAGGCCAGCTATCAAAGTCAAAGCCTTCTGGGCCATTCCTGCTTGACTGCACCAGATCCATGACGAAAGACATGATGAACTTCGCCACTATCTTCGACAACAAACGAGAGTCAAGCTCCGCATGCTGCGATGGTAGGATCGATCATCACTAATTGCTCCTAATTAAGGCTAATTTACAGCAATTTCGCTTGAAAAAGGTCCATATTGACGTCATCCTCGGGGGTGCCCGGGGACCCCTCAGGCTTAGCTAAGTCTCTGTAAGGAGTATCTAATCTTGGATTTGGCGCAGCATCTGCATGGTCGCATGCTGACACCAATGTGCCATCAATGAGACCATCATGCATATGCCTGCCACCAGTCTCGTGAATGGCAGCGCTCATCCGCTGAGCCGCCAGCCTGGCTAGCCTACATTTGGAGCTAGATTTGCAGGATACGAGCAGCATCAACACATGCTTGATGCCGTAGCTGGACATCAGTCTGCTGTTGTTTCACAGATGAGCAGCTGACAACCAAGTTGTGCCTCATAAGCTAGAATGAGCATAGACACACAGTAGCAGCAACAGCAACAGCAGTGCCAATAGGCTGCCATCATCATGTGTACAGTAGTTACTAGTTACAGTAGTACTGTACTCCAGGTCAGTGTCGCAATGCAAAAGCATGTTGAAACTGTAGTAAGCCATAACTAGTTACTTCACAACGCGTGCAACACATCACACACTCCTTGTGTGTGCATGTATATCTTTACATACAAAAAGTCAGGTCGGCCTTGCCACGAGGATAAAATTACGCCTAATTTGAGTTACACAAGCATGCCACACCCCTTTCACCATTGACAGTCAAAGGCGATACTGTGCTTCTTGCCTCAAATGCCTCTTGCAGCAACATCAGGTTCATGACTGTCTCCATCATGCCAGGCTGATGCGTGCCATGAGCAGCAAAACTCATCTCTAGGCTGCACAGGTGTTGCCAATCTGAAAGTCTCAGAAGTGAGTCTGATAGCTGTAGAGGAGGTTCTGCATTCATCAGATTCAAGCTCTCAAGCTGTGCTAAATCCAAAATGCACTCCTGAAAGCCACATTTGGCACCCTCAAGATTCAGTTTTTTGAGCCGCGTCATTCCTGAAAACCAGAAAGGCAAGTGTGCAGAAATGCCAGATAAGTCCAGGTTCTGGAGGCTGGTGTAGTTCAAGAGTTGCACAGGTATGTCAGAGGGTGCAAGCAGCTTCAAAATCTGAAGCCGGGGCAGCAAATCAGGCCAGCCACCCTCAATGTGATTGTCTGGGTAGGGTATGTCAAAGTGAAGGCGGCTAAGCTGAAGCGCCATGTCAAGATGATGGATGGCCAGGCCTGTACAACTACGAACAGCGCTCTTTGTCAACTCCAGGAATTGCAATGCCACACTGTCACCGTAAGGGAGCCTGATAGTGTCAGTCTGATCATGCAAATTGTACAGTTTCAAGTGCGTGAGCTGCGTGCAAACGCTCAAGTCACACCCACTCTCATGGTTATAACCCAGCTGCAAACACTGCAAGCCGCTGAAACTGTCAACTTTGTTGTACAGGCCAGAGAATCTAGGCAACACCAAGGTGTGCAGCCGATGCAGTTTAGCCAAGCCAGCCAGATCATGGTCCCGCAGCTTGTTTGAATCATCCGCAATGACGAGATGGGTGAGACTTGTGAGCATGCTGAGCCGGAATAGGCTTTCTGTTTGCTGTTGGCATCCTCTCGAGAATGCTTCCCAAGATGTCAGCATCCTTCCAAGAAGTCTACAGCACTGCACAGACTGGAGAAAGCTGTTCAGCTCTGCATCACACAGCACAGCGCTCATGAAATGTTACACATGTGGCAACCATCAAGTCCAAGCTACTTCTGAAGCTGAAGTTGGTCAACAAAATGGCGATGACAACTGCGATTGTTATTACCTGTTGACATGCTCAGGATAGGCCCAACAGAGACTCTTTGGCATCCTCGGGCCAATGAAAGCAGGAGCTGTGGAAACAGCAGGACCCACCCCTCCTCAGGCAGAGTGCTCTGTCTGAACATGTGAACATGCGTAATGTGCAGCTTACGCATGCCCGCTGCTCGTTGGCCTAGCCATTTGGCAAAACGTATGTGCCTCGCGGACAACTCATTTGGAGCTGTGACCAGGTGTATGGTGGCGTCGCTGCTGTTTGCATGCTGTTTACAGATCAGTGCTTGCTTCCGTGGCTGGTGGACAACGACAGTAAGTGTTGCTGCCCAGATGTCCAGGGGCAACACCACAAGAGCACCGTCATGCGATTTTGAGAGGCTCAGCAAATGACGCCACCGCCTACAGACTTGCTCACAGTGGATCTTGCCTAACACAGACACTGCGCGGAAGACAGTGCCCAGGACCTCCGCAGGCAAATGATCAAAGCTTGAGCGCGCTGATTTGACAGAACGATCAGCCATGAGACAATCGCTAACAGAAAGCTGCTTTGGCGGTTTTGAGGTGCAGAAATTAGTTCCTTGCACGTGATCCGTGAACTTCAGGAATCATCGTAAGTCTGTTCATGAGCCAATGCAAACAGGCTTGAAAGCACGAGTAACCACGCCAAGTCTGTGATATGGAGTCAGTTGGTTTAGATGTGTTAGTGTGGATGCAACAGGGGCGACATCGTTGTCCAAGTTGTCTTGACTTCTTCCAGACTAGACTGTGTCTTTTAGTATATGGGATGATGAATACTGTAGGCTGGCTGCAGTGTGATCCGTCTCACGCCTAGTGATAGACATTCCGGCTTTGAATGCATTGAAGCACTGCGCCCAAGCAATACCTATGCTTTCACTTCGCATGCACAATACTTGAATGCCTGCTTCAATTCTGACCAGGTAGCAAGTGTGCAAGATTACTTCTTGAGTATGTTGGTACATACCTCCACAAAAGCAAGATAACAAATTGAGCAAATTGACTATAGACAAATGCACCATACTTTACACAAAGTCATGCAGATGAACAGACTTACACATCAGCAGCAACGGCTCTCGTCAGACAAAACCATCCAGTGGCTGCTCTGTATAGGAAGAAACAAATGACTGATCAGATACAGGTGGGACTGGATCTTTGATCAGTGGCACGTGCTGATTCATGTTGTGAACAGTCACTGTCTTCAAGTACTCATCAATCTGCTGCCAATTTGCAGCATGCTGCAGGTTGTCCAGCCCTGCTGACTGTGTCAGTACCTCGGCTGTGGGCTCACCACTCTTTGCTGCAAGCAGCTCGAGCAACCTGTGCTTCTCTGGTATCCATGGATAAGAATGGACAATGCCACTGGCATGCTGCTTGGCTGTCAAGACCTGAATGAACAAACGCATGTTCAGCAATCAGTCATGCGGCTCTGATTGGCACAGCAAACCAGGTAGGAACTTTGCCGGTAAGCATCAAGTGCCCAGCGCCATACTGCTTCAAATAAAAGCTGAGCCTGCCTAGATCACACCAGCATGCAGACTGTCTTATACATGCAATATGCTCATTCTCATGACCACAGTGCATGTTAGCGAGCAACGTACTCAATGAACACCAGGATATGCAATCCGCACATGGACTGAATACAATCGCAAAGGATGCCTGTTGTCATTGCAACACAACATCCAGCCCCATGGCAGGCTTAGAAAAGACAAGAAAAGAAAAGACTACGCCTTTCGGCGTCATTTTAATGAGAAGCCAAGTATTATACAGGGCTGCCCAGGTATAATAGCTGCATGGCAGGCTTACCCCTCGGTAGAAGGAAGATGCAAACTGCATGTATGTTCTGTACTCTTCACTACCATTAGCTCTCAGCTGCTCAGCCAGGTTAGTCACCTCCTCCAACTTGTCGCTGGCATGACAAATGCCGATGCTATCTGAGGGGAGTTTGCTCATCAGCTCCTTGCGAGACCGACTGAGCTGTCCAATCTTGCCACAAAACAGACGGCGCAGATACAGCAAATCCTGTATCTGGGCTTCTGTCAAATCCACAGTCACCTGGAATGGGCGTGTATGTGTGGATTTTCTTTCTTTTTGGGCAAACACAGCTGCAGCCTGTTGAGGTTGCAGGCTGGAGGTGCCATGATTGCTGAAACATGATCGCTGGCTAGCAGACTTGCTGCAACAGAGGCAAGCATAACAGTAGTTGCACATGGACACTGCAAGCTCAGCTGCTGCCAGCACCATGACCTTGAGGACAGGCACTGCTGCAGGCACTGCTGCAGGTATATGTTAATCAACACGCAAGCGACAGGAAGACAGCAATGCATGACAGAGACAGGCAGTTTGCTGAGATTGTCAGCTGCAGCAGCAGGCACAACACTTGCACAGCTTCTGATCAGCAGCTAGGTCCTTTGCTCAAATGCTTCATTGAGTCTTGAGCAGCCTAGATGCTGCTGTGACAGTGCCCCAAAGCAGCTTGAGTCAGCTAAGTGCACAACGACAGGCGAGCAATATCAGGCCCAGCGTCAAGTCAATGCTTGAGTCAGCAAGCAAATACCAACCAGACCTAGGTCTGGAAGGCTGACTCACCAGCAAATCTTCATAAAAGCTGTCAGGAAGTTGACGCACAGATGCAGAGGAGCCGTCCATGCTTGCTGAGTGGAAAGCTTTCAAGCCTTTGGGATTGCCAAGGGACACACACACCATCAGACTAGTCAGCTCTGTGATCCATCTGTGCAGATCTTCTGAGGTTGAGCAGGCCTCTGAATCTGTCATCTCCAGCAGGCAGGCTCCCAGCTTGCGGGCATACAGCTGCACAGCAAACAAGACATGTATCTGCCTTCCAGCATTCTAGCACATGAGCACAACACAGCGCAGCCTGGGATGCAGTATGACCTTACATTCCAGTTGCTGAAGAGTGAGGAGAAGGGTTGGCTTCACACTTGTGTCCAACAAGTGTGTTGCAAACCATGAAGGTGAATGCACACATGCTGACCCGATGCAACGACCAGGCTACAACTATCTGTTGTGCTGTGCTGTGTAGTGACAAAATCTCATGGGGTCATGTGCTGATGCAATCATACCGAATACAGCCTTTGGAACTCTGCTGATGAAATTTTGCCAACTTCCTCAACTGTCATGACTTGATCCTGCTCATCTATGGTGAAAGTCACTACCGGGCCACGCTCTGTTTGTTTGGTGACCCCATTCAATGCTCTGTCCGCATCAGCCTGTCGAACACCAGACAGTTTGCACCAAGCACATGTTGTACAAAACATTGGTGTTGTTGCAGATTCAGGGAGCATGATATATACAAAGCCACGGAAAGTAATGAAACACTGATGCAGTTTGTAGGTACAGCAGAATGTCGTATGTGGAAGAGTTCACTTGTGACAGCTCAGCTTTTTTACCTGAATAGAGTCCCAAAGCTCCCCAGAAACCCCAGCTGGTGAAAGGGGCTCATGTGCTTCATGATGTGCAGGCTGCTGATTCAGTTTCGCCACCTTCTCAAGCAGAGCATTCCGGGCTTCCAGCTGCCTTTGCCTGATTCTCAGCTCGTGCAGCTGCTTTGTTGTTTCTGAAAGTTGTGTTTCTATGTTTTGTGCACGCTCCTGCATATGTACCTCAGCCAGTTAGGTCAGAAATGACAAACATAGGGAATCGCGTTTCCCGTTTGTCACAGTTGTTAGCACACGCACATCCGTGAGCATATGCCAATGGTGTTTCAACAAAAGAAAGGGGCAGCCAAGTGAGTGCCCGGAACGTGGCACTGATCACATGTCTACATTGCAAGTATACTTGAGCGACATACCTTTTGGCGTTGACGGAAGCGCTTCTGGGCAGCTCTGTTGTTCTGTTGCTTGCGATCTGTAGCTCGACCTTTGCTGGAGTGTTCTGCGTGCGAGTCTGACGCATCGTCCGAGTTTTGTCTACCAGTTGTGAGAGTAGGAAACCGCTGCGCGCCGTAGCTCACGGCAGGGTCGAGATTTGGTGTAGTGTCCATGAACTGCTCAAAACCATCCAGGACGTCCCGGCCAAAGTCCCAACTGGAAGGGAATTCTTGTCCAAACTCGAAGTTTATCTGGTTCAGAGCCATTCCGCTTCACGAGATCTCCTGGTCTGGAATGTTATAGGTCGGAACAACAGAGCACGAGGTGGCAAGATTTGGTTGCCAGGCTGCCCAGGAGCTTTCGCGACGGCTTACATGCCACAATGTCGGAAGTGTCAACCTAGACTATGTCGTAGCCGATCGAAAGCCCAGCTTCCAGCAGGGATTGCAGGGTTGCCAATTAGCTCTTTGAACCCTACAAGCCAATATTTGTCAATCTGTAGCTTACTTGAACCTGGCCCGTGCCCTATCCCGCGCGAAGGTTTCGGGATCCCGATCAACGGATAGCACTGCAAGGAAATCCCCAGCTACAGATGCAACAGCATAATGCTCAAAACCTGGCAGTCACAAGGACCAAGCATTTCCCTCTCGCGCCCATGCCGCAATGACTCAGAAGCATTCACTGATTCAGGCCTTTTTGTCTGCAATGGAGAAAGCTTTAGAGCTGTGATCAGCTCAGAACAACTGCTTGTTTGGACAATGGAACAATGGTACCTATAGGGAGTAGCTACTACCAATCATGCACGGCCAAATGGCCAGCTGCTTCTTATGATATGCTGTCAATGGTAACCCTTCTGCGCCAAAGGCCATGCTGCACCAGCTCATTGCAAGCTGTCCAAGCTGACTCTCACCTACTGTAATGAGTTGTAACATGTCCTTGGCTTGTCTTTGTTGCACCACATAGCTATAGTCAGAGACAGCTGTTGCAAAGGACAACCAACAGCTTTGGACCTGTCACACAGTGCAGGTCTGAAATCATGTCAAGCTGTTCTGGCACTGGCATTCAAATCTGATTCAAATCGAGTCAATCAGATAGCTTTGCAACAGATTGCATGCAGGATATTGAGCATGCCTGCATAACTCTCATACAGCTCACTGTGCACCCTATACCATAGTACAGGCCGGGGAGGTCCCAAAAACGTGCACGTTCGTCAATTACAGGTTCAAAGCTGTGTCCGTTAAGGACAGAAACGACAAGCTGCTTGCTAGTACACTTGCACACTTTAAAGCCTCGTCAGAAGCAAACGCTACTGTCCTGGGTTGCCAGGGTGTCAGAAGGAAGTTGTTATCACTAAATCTGCCTGGTAATGCGGTTTCCATGGCTACATAAGGTGCAACAGTATCGCTGCTGACACTGAACTGGATGAGATGTGGAGACAGCAGCTGGAAATCACTACCAGTAATGTTTGGTGCGGGAACAACATGCGACTCTTTAAATTCAGTCAGAAAGACAACTGCTTCCAGGCTGGTGGGTACAGAAGCAAAATCATCCAGCACCTGTGCATGTGGGCATTGTGTCACCCCTTTCAGGTACACCCTATTTGGGACAGCAACATGGCAAAGAAAGTCATCCTCACACAGGTCATGCTTCAAAGTTTGCACCTGTGCAGTTGGATCTGCCACATTGAAGGTGCAAATGTGTCTCAGGAGTGACAAAGAGGTCTTAGCCACATTAACGCGGTCTGCAGCAGCAGTGGAATTGACATGACTGCAAAATCGCCGCACTGCTGATGACATCGTCTGTTGTACATGCACGACAAGACGTCGCCAGAGTCTGGTGACACCCCATCGCTTGTTTTGCAAGAAGCTGGTGTTGCTGTTGCGCTGCCCTGCCTGGCGCTTGTTACCAGTGACAGCATCTGTAACATCGTTGATCACATCATCAGTCACAGCAGCGCCTACAGAGTCTTGAAGCATGTCATCAAGTATGACATCTGGCAGGTCAATTTGTATGCTTTCTTCTTGTGCTTCTGAGCTGTGCTTGATGGCAACAGTGAGGTGAATGAGATGTTTTGCACGTTTGAGACTGTTGCTTCCAGCCATAGAGGAAGGAGCAAAGAAGCTTAGCAGAAGTGGATCATGGCACTGAAGTGTGATCTCTTTGCTTTCCAATGCTTGCAGTGAGAAGTGCTGGCTGTGAGAGACCTCAGGCCCTGAAACTGCGTCAAAAGCTACCAGATCCACTTTCAATGTCCCTGCAGGTCCAAAATTTATGATTGTTTCACAAATGAGACAGTCGGTCCATGGATGCAAGCTTGATGGCATGCTGCAACAACTGGGAACACTGTTTCGATGAAAGCTCGGCACTAATCCTGTGATGGTGTTGTTACTGGCACGCTGGCAGGCAAACACTCTTTGTTATGCTGCTGTATGATATTGGTCAATCAAAATAAACACAAGTGTTCTTAAATCTCACTAGAGCTTGAGCTGAACATGCAGTAGTCAATGAATCCGCTGCAACAGGCAGTGTTGTGGCCAGCGATAATGCATTCTCCTCATGGCATAGCAATGCATCCTGATGAGTGTACCGCGTAATACGTGTATGTACATCATACATATATGTACACATGACTCACCTGTCACAGGCTCATTGATGTCACTGACTAACCACACTTCAATCTGCCCATTGGTCCTATTGCGGTGAGCTGAGATGAGACATGGTGCATACATCCTCTTCATGGTGTAGTGCAGCAGGCGCCAGTTCCCGCCAAAATCCATGCTGCTCCAAGAAGCACCCTGCTCATCCCAAACTTGATGCTGTCACCGTCAGCAGGGAACACACGACCATACGCGCAGACAACAGAGCAATCAATGCATCATTTGGGTGTGTTGCATCACTCAGAGGAAAAAGCTACTAGGAACATATCCTTGTAGTCAACTTCAGAAGTCTATCATGGTCTTGAACAGATGCACTGTGACACACGCAATGTGACGTGTGCACTGTGATACAAGCAGTGTGGTATGCTGGCATACTTACCAGCCAGACATCATTGAGCTGCCAGTAGAGGACCCCCATGGTGTGGGCAGGGGTGCCCTTCAAGCGCCGCCACAGCCCTATTGCTGTCTCATATGTCATGGCCTGCTGCACCTGACTCAGATACGTCCACCTCCTGAACACCCTGCATGTCTTGCAAGTCTACATCAGACAATGTCAGGGTGTGTTATGTCTGTAAAAAGGCACTTTACGCTGGTAAATAGTGAATAATGATGGATGAACTGATTCATCCAGATGGATTGAACTTGCTTTGTTTATCCTTAGTGACTTTTTGGTGTGTTTTACAGCATACAAGGGATACCAACAAAGGCAAATCAAGACTGTAAAGGATCCATGAACCCCAAAAGGGAAGGAATTGTCACGGCGCCTCAACCACATGGCCATGCCATGTGGGGCACATGCACTGCAAATCCTGCTAAGAAATATGAGCAGCATCAGTCAGCAGCTGCCCAACAGAGCATCTGACAGTGCACTGCACCCATGTGAAAACCCCAACCAGGATTCCAAAGTCTGCATTGGCATCACAAACCCCCAACACCCATACAGTCTACGCTGACAGCACATATTCAGTCCCATAGTGACTGCCCAGAATCCAATGACTCCCCTGATGAGTCCTAAAGACAGGAACTGTGAATTGGTTGATTGATTGAACGGTATCACCAGTACAGTCAATACAGATGTGCACGTCAACATGACCCACCCTGCATCAACACGACCCACTCTGCATCAGCATGACTCACTCTGCATTGGGGTGTCCACTCAAGTGGCCACTCGCGTCCTTTTGAGACTTGACAGAAATATTGAAGTGGCGCTGCGCTTGGTCCAGCAGCTGCAGAGTGCCATTGGGGTGCCGCATCCTGCACACCACACATCCGTACATTGGTGCACAGGTCACATGTTGCATTGTGACACATCAGCTGACGCCAGCCACACCTTGCCATGCTACCTCACTTGCTGCCATCATTGGATCATTAGATCATTCACAAAGACTGGTAGAAGGACTCTTACCTAAATTGAGACATCTCAGAGTCCCAGCTCCAGTCCTGAGGCCCAGTCACATTCTTGTACAGCGTCCAAGACTGCAGGCTCTGAAAGCCAAACTCTGACACAAAGCGTGCATGCGGGTACGTGGCAGCATCAAAGCTGTCGGCATCATAGTTGTAGAAATGGACATCTCCATAGAATGGACTCGATGCATCCCCCCACCTGCACATGTGGCGTAATATATTTTGCGTGATATTTTTATGTGGCATAATATAACATGTTACATGATATAACGTGTTGGCTGTGATTGGTTTGGTAATCTGCACAACATTGATGTCTACAAGTCAGTTGCCAGGCACTCTTGCTCTTGTTTTGTGACAACAGTACAATGTGACAACAGTACATAATCAACATCAGAAACAGATGAGCAAGTTGCATTGTAAGCTGGCTGCCCTGTTAGCGTCTTGTGTCAGAATTTGCTGAGATGTGAGTCAAGTCACGTCTTTCTTGCACTCTCACTAATCACTCTTTTCCCTGGAAACTCCTTGACTTGTGCAAAGGCAGAGCTTTTGCACGCTTTTGGCGGCAGCACCAATTGCAGGCTGCTAAAGAGATCTGTAAATGTGTGCCATCTAAGGAGGACTGCAGCTTGGCACAGCCGGTGTGATTATGTTCATTGATGTGCTCAATTCTTACCAATTTGTTGCAAGCAATAGCATCACAGCATGTTGCACAGGACAGAATGTTGAGCAGGACAAAACGCTGAATATACAGAAGGGCAGTGCTGGCTCATAGAAAGCTGAACAGGGCAGGGCAGAGAAGGTAGGGCAGAATCACCAGGGCAGGGCAGAGAAGGTAGGGCAGATCTCCAGGGCAGGGCAGGAGCAGGGCAGAGCAGGGCAGGGCAGAACAGCAGGGTGTGATAAAACAGAGCAGAATCAACAGGGCAGGGCAAGACAAGGACAGGGCAAAAGAGCACAGGGCAGAGCTGGGCAGGGCAGGGCAGGGCAACACACATGTGCACGTCCATACAGGCCACCTTCCAAGCTTCACACGTAAAGCTTTACCTCTTGACATAGGGCTGCTTGCTGATCAGCCCATTGGAGGGACTAGAGTCCACAAAGGGAAACTCAGGATCCACTTCAGCAACAGCTGTTTGGACAGTATCAAGGAAGAGCTTGGTGTAGTCCGCCACATACAGCTGCGGACTCTGCTTGGCAACATCAAACCAGCTGTCCATTGCAGTTTCCACTTCGTTGTTGCCGCCCCAGATGACAACAGAGGGGTGCCAGTTGATGCGCCGCATCTGGAACTGAACCTCTGTGTGTATCTGCATGACACAGTCAAGCTGATTCAGCAGATGATGGTCAGCAGATGATGCTATGTGGGCTACCTGAGAGCTGCAAGCAATGTGTTGCCTGCAACTTCTGTTTGGTGGTTGCCATGCATACAGGGAATGGATGCTCACAGGAAGGGAAGTGATCAAGAGGCTGTGCAGCAAAAGCAGGGGCAGAGGGCAGAAGCAGGGCAGGCAAGGGTGGGGACAGGGGAAAAGGGCAGAATCAGGGGCTGAGGCAAGGGCAGGGACAAGGGGCAGAAGCAGGGGGAGGGGGGTGGGGAGGGATAGAAGCAGGGGCATAAGCAGAGGCAGGATCTGGATATAGTACGACAGCAAGAAACTGGAGAAGGAGAGGACCACCTCCTGGAGGAAGGCTTGATCCCGGGGATACAGCGCACAAGCCATCATGGCCTCCTGCCACACCAGCACCCCCCTCTCATCACACAGGTCATAGAAATCCTGAGGGGGGTACAGGCCCCCACCCCACACCCTGATCATGTTCATGTGAGCTGCCACTGCTGAGTCCACCAAGCTCCTATAGCGCTGCCTGTCTGCTCTTGTTGCCACTATGTCAGCTATGATCATGTTGGCCCCTGCAGGCCAAAATGCACCTGTGTGATGACTAACGCACATGCATGTGTATGATGACTAATGCATATGCTTGTATATGATGACTAATGCATATACATGTGTACGACGGCTGGTGCAGTATGTCAGCTATGATCATGTTGGCCCCTGCAGGCCAATATGCACGTGTATGATGACTAATGCATATGCATGTGTATGATGACTAATGTATATGCATGTGCATAATGACTCATGCAGGATGTCAGCTACAATCGTGTTGGTTCCTGCAGGATGATGTATGCACATGATGTCAAGTGTAGTTTGTCAGCTATGATGATGGTAGCCTCTGCAAATGTGCGTATGTGCATCACGTCTAACGCAACATGTTAGCTATGGTCAAGTTGGCCCCTACAACATCATGCATGTGCACGATATCCAATGCAGTCTAATACAAGTCATGTCCAAGAAGATGGAAGCAACATGTTGGGATGCAAGCAACACGCCATGCATTTGGTAGCAGCAAGCACGCATGTACAAGTGAATGAAGCTGTCAACTGTGTGTTACTCACACTCAGTAGTACAAGGAGTGACAAGCACTGTTGCATCTATGCACAGACACAGCTTTTCTACTTGTGCATACTGGCAGAAAATGTGTCAAGTGCAGCTGCATCAGACTTAAACTAAAGTGCATTCACCAAAGGTCAAGCCAGTATAGACTGTGCAAATCTGGTCATTTCATTTTGCAGGAGCCAGCTTTTTGGATGCACACTATGAGACCTGCTGCAGTCCCATTAGGTGACATGTCAGTCAGAGCATACCTTTAGCATATATGGGGACACCATTGACCATGAAGAAGAAGCTCTCACCATCCTCCAGCTCCTCCCTGCGTAACTCCACCTCCCTGAGACCGACACGCCGCGTAATTACGGTGGCATGCTGGCTGCCATACCGGCTGTAATCACCATTCTTACTTGAGAACCCCCTGCCAGTGCCATCAACAAAACTATAATCGAGTTTGCTACGGTCTGTTACATGCGTATTACCGCTGTACTGGTGTAACAGCTTCTGCGAATCTTTTGTTGCTGCTGCTGCTGCTGCTGCTGCTGCTGATGATGCATTGTTGCTACCAGTCTGCATTTGCGGAGGTCCACCACCGCAGTGCTGTGATGAATTTGCCTGCTGGGTGAAGACAGGCGAAATAGGTTTCACGCTGATGGTGAAGGTGTGCATCTTCTGCTTGCCGTACCCTACCGGCCACCATAGCTCATATGGCTTGCTGAGCTTCATCTGAACACATGCACAGAGAACTGCAACTTCAGCAGTCGTGTCAGCAGTCAGCAGTCAACATCAGCAATCATTTTGGTAGACAGCAGTCATGTCAGTAGCCAGCACTGAGGCATGCAGACACATGGGTGCGGACACATGGGACAGGTCCAGGGTGGCAAACTCTGCCAGATCAATTTGCGAATCAATCAACTTGCGTACTTAAGGCAGTAAGAATTTCTGGCATTTGGCTTATGATTCCCGCATGTTGATGCAGCTGTCTGCCAACATAGGGTGTCGTTTGGTGATGTGCAGGCCAGCATATACAGGAACTTGAGGCGCCACAAAGGGGCCCAAGGGGGTCAGCCCAGGGAGGGTGAAGCAGGCATGAAAGCAATGACCATTGTAAGCAGGGCATATGTGCTTCAAGATAATTCATATCTATACGCCATTGCAAAGGTCAAAGAACAACAGCATAAGACACCTCACTGTGTGCTTCACAGATTCATGCTCTGTACTATGACGGTGCCTGAATGGCATGTTCAGGCTTCATAACAGCAATGACGCTTGCCAAGGCAATTGGAGGCAGCAGCTGCATGATGACCTGAACAGTGTGGATCTGTTGGCCCTCCAAAGAGGACTCCACAGCTTGCTGTGCCATCCAGTTGTGATTGTCAGCTGAGTGGATGCAGATTGTGGCCTGCTGGTCTATTGCTGCCCATTGTAGCTGAACATCAAAGTACAGTGTGATGCGATGCCTGAGGCTGTGCTGCTGGCGCACATTGGCACCTGCACTACATATCACAATTGAGAATATATATATACATACATACATACATGTATATCTATATATGTATACTTGTATCATATTTGTATCAGTATACGACATAACATATGCCACGATATGTACATGCATTTTTGCCATATATAGCGTTGTGGCACTGTTCAGTTTCTGCAGAAAAGAATGAAAGTAGCCTTTCTGCACAGGTAACAATGGCCTGCATTGTCACTCCAACACAGGTTTGTCACCATTTTTGGCGAAAATGCTATAAATTTCTACAACATCGCAGCAGTGACAGGATTATCACAAGGTAAAAGACTCTTGTCCAGCAAGGTCTGCAATATATAAGGACTGACATGCATGCAACAGAAACCACATGCATGGATTGCTAAAGTCACTCCTGTGACGCAACAACACAAATGGCAAAACAGCAGCACATCACATATGTCTACATGCAACAAACCTGCTATGAATGCTCACCCAATATATACACAGAGTCGTGGCCCACGAGTACAACACCCCCATATATTCCAGCAGGGGCAAAGGTGGGTCCCCAATCCCAGCCAAAGTCTGCAGGAGGCTTCCGCAGGAAGTTGTAGTGAGGGGTCATGTGCGGCAGCTGCAGGTGCACATGCGATGAGGCAGCAAGCACATCAGCCATACTGAGTAAGCTCAAAGGACACAAGACAGAATATTGATAGCACCATGTGTCTAAGAAGACACGTGATCAGCTCAAGAGACAAGCTGTTCTGAAATCAAGTGTTACAAAGGCTGCAGACATGCAATTACATATGCATGCCACACAGTGAGTAGAACATGCATACGTATGCCAAAGAACGATATATATGAACTTTGTGATCGTGATTGAGCTGATGCAACTTTATTTGTTGTTTGCAAGCACACGTGTGTACTCAGGAGAGCACACACTAAGGCAATAAGCAGAAGGCAGTAAATAGAAGGAACTAAGTGCAATAAGGGATCAGTGCATAGACTTACATACATCGTGGGGACTTCATATGGATACGCATCGTAGCGCTTTTGTGCAGCTCTGGATGCTGGATGGATGAGTATGTCAAGGGTGTTCTTGCCTTGCTGCAGCAGGTGTTTTGCAGCAAAGCAATGTTCCCTGCACAGCCAGAGTGCTAAAACACAGAGCTGAAATGAACTTGGATGATGTCTGATTGTTAAGGGTATGCCTTTGCTTGCAGCTGGCTGTATATTGTCGGTCCTCAGTTGAAGATTCACCTGAAGGCGTTTGCAGGCTCTGCAACAAGTCTTGAGTTGACAAAGATCTGTGAGTCTGTATCCAAACCCATAAAGTGCAGGTCGAGTTGGCGGAATGCCAACGCCTCAGGGGATACGTTGAAAGTTGTGCTAAAGTTCCAGGTGTCTTCCGCAATCCAGCTATAAGTGAGCTCATGGAATCTGCAACGCCTGCTTTGTCAGGGCGTGTGATCGGGTCTTCCTATAGAGCATCACCACACTCACCCTGACAATGGGCGTTCAATGAACCCCTGCTCATAAAGTGTCTGTAATGCGTAGCCCGGGACCCGAGTGGGAGTGCTGATCGTGCCATTCAAGTTGCTTAACGTCCACCCGTCTTCAAGCTGATCCACAAACGGCGGTGCCCGACAACAATGCACAGACTGGACAGCGACAATGACATATACCAAGCAGAATGTCACGTGCAGCACGCCCAGGTCCAGCATTTTGTCACTTCAGCCATCTGGTCTTGGTGCCATGGCAAACGCGATCAATATTGAAATGCCGTTTCATCTCCTTTCTTGCACACTGATATGATCACTGGCTGTGGAGAAATTCCCCGCTGAAAGTGGTCACAATGCGCTGAAAGACCGTTACTACTTTGCGAAAAGCGTCGCTGCTCGATAGATTTCACCTGCCAAACTTCTCAAGTGAAAGGATTGACAAGTGTGCAGTGTCTGTAAACCGTCCAGCCTTTGGCTGTCCAGAATGCTGGGAGCCTTTGCTTGTGTCTGGTTGTGTGACTGTGGCAAATGCTGAAATCAATTGCAGAGCATGCATGCTAGCACATTGCGGAGAGAGAAACCCCTGAGAGTAACAAGAGACAGGAGGACGTGAAACCAAGCTACACAGAAAGTCACTCATCTTGCAAGTTGATGTTCAGTTCTGTAGACACAACCTTTTGGTTGAGATTATGCTGAAAATGCTGCGTTAACCAGGCAAGCACATTATGACATTTGGGGTGGTTGTTCAAGCACATGGAATCTGCAGCAAAACAAAATGCATCTGAGCCTGTACTAGATAGGCGCACCAAAGCCCACAAGTGTGCAGCCCAATGGTGCCTGTCACACAGCTTGCTGCACCTCATTCTGCAGCTCACTACTCAGTGCCTTGTATTCCTCAGACTGCCGGATAGTCTTATACAGCTTCTTGATCAGGTGCATACAGCATTCCCGCAGCTGCACTGCCTCATGATGATCGGCTACAGCCAGAATGCTACAGCAGATCTCTGGGATCAACTTGTCCTGCAGAGCCTTCTCTGCAACGCACACTAGATGCTGCACATCATACATGCAAGCCATGACCAGCAGCTCAAGGGCATACCCAACTTCTGCCTGCCCACCAGGCCAGTTGACATCCCCAGTGTAGAAGTACTCCAGAAACAGCAGCGCCGTGCCATGAGAAGGGTAAATACTACAAGCTTCACAGCACAGGCTCTCATCCATGGCAAAGGAGGTATGGGATGCAGACCACACAGGGTCCCAGCGCCTTGCTAGCACTTTGCAGGCCTTTGCCACCACCTGCCTGTGGGCATGTATCTCCTGACCCTTGACCAGGATGATGGCGTCTGGATAGGCAGCCGGGTTGTTGAAGTCACCCTCAAGGTATTTGGCCACGCTGGTGGATGCTGTGACAGGGTTGTCATGTAACTGCCTAACAGATGGGGCACCGTCACGCAGGTCTGTGACCTTCAGCTTGTCTCTGAACCATTGCTTGACTGCTGGCTGTTTGTTGAGCAACCTCAGGAGCATGCTGGGCACTTGGTATCCTGCAGATTGCAATTTCAGGACCTAAAGGTTACATCTTTTCCATAAGGATCCATCTTATAGTTAATTTGATGTTACAGATGATGATGATGATGATGATGGTGGTGGTGGTGGTGATGATGACGTGATGTGCCAGAAAGTCGTTCTGGAAGCACAGAAAATGGGATTTGTGCAGCTGTACAAGGCGTGCATTCTTGATGGCAATGTCATGCAGACTCCATGCAGCTATACAGATGTCTTCTACGTCTTGCCCATGATGCGGTCTAGACCTGTGCTGTGCAGCTTTGGGACGAAATGCTTTACTTTGCTTGCCTGGCAAATGTGTATAAACTGCAAGCACAACTGCATGCCCACATCATCACTACAGGTCTGTGCATGCATACAGGTAACTACATGCTAGTCAGCTGCAGCCTACCATGATGTGTGTCCTCCTCCAAGTCATAGCACAGCTCACTTGGCACCACAAACTTGCTGCCCTGTACCAGAACCCAGGGCTCCTGCCCAAGCCTGTCTGTTGTCTTGCCCAGATCTGTGTCTCTGCCTTGCCCCACTGCTAGCTTCTGACCAATGCTGTTGACAATGAACATGTACGACTGCTTGATGTCCTCCAACAGGGTGTCTGATAGTGGGTTGCTCATCTGCTTTGAGAGGGCCTCAAAGTGCCCAGAAGCAGTCATCTTCAGCATGTGGTCCACCACATGCTCAAACACTGGCTCTGCTGGTAGGCCCAGCCTTCCACGCAGCGCCTTAGTGTCCCCATGGGCATTGTCAGTCACAGGGACTGCAAGAGCCACCAGGCGATAGTGGTCATGGTCTGCGCTATCTGCCAAAGACACAAATGCTTGCTGGCCGCTGTTGCTGCTGCTGCTGCTGCTGCTGCTGCTGCTCTTGTAAGGGAACTGCAGCTCTGCTTGTTTGAAGACTGCGCAAGCTGAGATTTGGGCCTTGGCATGAGTCCATGTGTACCCACCTTGGTATGCCGCCACATTGGCATGCAACATGTTGACCAGGCTCCATGACAGCCTCTTGATGTCATCTCCGGATCTGCTCTGGCTGCTGCTGAGCTCTGAAAAGCGCTGGGCACATTCCAGGAAGAAAGCCGGATCAGGTGAGTCTTTATGAGCCAGGCCGTGCCGCTTTAGCACTGCCAGGCGCTGTGGGGTGGCATACACATCAGGGAGCAATGTGTAGCCTGATGCGCTGTGCTTACTGAACAAGCTTCTGAACGAAGCGCTGGTGCTGTCAACGCACCTGCTGATGGCGTGCAATCTGCCAGTGACAAAGATGTTGCTGAGGGGGCTGATTGTCAGGCCTGAGCACAAAGCAAGCTTGTCAAGAGTGTGCAGAAGGAGGGACTCTGCGCTGTTGCTGGTACTGTTGTTGTTGATGGCAGGTACTAGGCTGTGGCGCAGGAAATCTGGCATAGTTGGGGTCTTTAAGTCCGACTGCTTCAGCAGCAGCTGCTGTGTGTTGGAAGCTGTGTGGTATCTGACAGGGAACCAGGGAAGCAGCTGTCTAAGCTCTGCCATATGTGCTTCCCAGCTAGCGTCAGGCAGCAGCCCAAGCTGCCCATTCGGTAGGCAGTGACATGCGGCTGCTGAGTCACCTCTGTCATCTTCAAAGACTGGGCACTGCATCAGGATCTGCCATACAGGTGTGAATTGGCCGCGCGGCGCATGCACATGGTTCGCAAGCAGTTTCCTTGCCTCTTGAAAGGTGCCATTGCCCAACCGTCTTGGTGTCACCAGCTGCTGCAAGGGCATGCCGGGATGGCTGGATAGCTTGTCCAGAGCAGCAGTAATGGGCTCAGCCCCATCAAGATTAGACACAACACTGTCTGCTCTTGCATCTGCTATGCAAAGGCACCCAGTTGCTGACAGGGTGGCTGCAGCAGTGCTTGACCAGCTACCAAGCTGTGAAAAACTGAGTGCCCGTGTGTCTCTGCAGTGAGTCACTGACGCCAAGCGATTGCCAGTGATGGGCACCAACACAAAGGAGTGCAGCTTGGCTGGCACTGCAGACATGTTCCTTGACACGAGGGTCCAGAAGTTGTCAATCCATTTCTGGCTTGGGTGGCATCTGCCACTGTCCCCTGAGCGGTCACAGATGTCGCTCTTCCATGTGCTGGGCAGGCTGTTGGCCAGGTCTTGGATTGTTGGCACCAGCACATTCAGGCTCTTACTCTCCAGCAAAGGTACACCTCTGTGCTTTGCCCTGCAGAACCAAAGACAGCCTTTGGTACTTGCACTATTTTGGTGCAGCAATTTCATGACATGACACTGTAGTTGTGATATAGCAGTTTGTACGCACTTATAGAAATACTTGCGGCAAACTGCTAGAAACAGTACCAACACCAAGCAGAAGCCTTTAGTAACATGCTAGTGCGTGACTAATGCCCATGACACCGTTAACAAAATCTCGACATGTCTAACTTAAAGGATGCAAGGTTCACATCAATCACGCAAAAGCTGATGACAGGCATACTCTGATGCCTCATGCAATGCACATAGCAGAACTTGCAACAAGATCACATACTTTGCCATTGCAGCCCAGGCTGGTGCATGCTCCACCAGTTGGTGCTTGTTGGCCGCCATCAAATCAAAGATGCTTCTGGACTTTGGATCTGTGAAAACAAAGTATTTGGAGCTTCCAGGAGAGTTCCACTTCATCTGCTTGATCGTGTTGTCGCTGAGCAAGATCAGGTGAAGATCATGCAGATCTTCAAATTTGTCATCACTGATGACATAGCTGAGGACTGCAGAGATCTCTGAAGGCTTGACAATGTTGCCTTTGGACCTCAGAGCTTGCCTCAGGTTGCTGGCGCTCAGGAAAGTGAGTTGAACATTGTCTTTTTCAGCTGCTGCTCTGATTGCCTGCATGTCAGCAGCTTTGTTCAGCTTTTGCAAAGTCACAAGGTATGTAAAGGGGCACATATACACTGGCAGCAACTGCAAGCCTCAGATGCTGTGTAAAGTATGCATTTGTATCAACTTGTTAAGTCTTATGTCCTTGTGAAAGCCTTTGTCTGTATGTCTCTGTGATTGTCTGTGGCAGTGTCTGCCTGTATGTGTCTGTGTTGGTCTGTAGCTTTGTCTGTCTGTATGCCTGTGTGTGCATTCTTGTATGACTCACAGTAGACTAAGTGTATACCCTATTTCTGCGGCTCTGGGGCGACATGCGAGCTGGCATGCAAACGAGGTTCCATGAAAGAGGTTCCATACAAGAAGTTCCATGCAAGAGGTTCCATGCAAGAGCTTCCATGCAATACATTCCATGCGGACGAGGTTCCATGCAAGACTTTCCATGCAAGAATTTCCACGCAAGAGCTCCCCTGCATTATCCAATGGGATGCAGGCCTCTGGAGTCATACCTGGAAAGCATGGTCTGGAAGCTCGGGAATGAGCAGTCCAGCCCGCCGTGCCACATCAACCACCTTCTCAGGAACTGCAACATGTGATGGGAGGAAGCACGCTTCAGCTGTGCTGACCCATTTGCCGGGTTTGCCTGATCCTGCCGACTGCTTGGCTGCTGGGACCCACAAGACCTTGCTGCCTTGACTCACTATGCACTTGACAGTGGCAGCTGTAACAGAGTCTAGCAGCCTAGGCTGGAAGGAGTGGGCAGTAGGCCACAACCTGCGCGAATAGGGCAAACTCAAGAGATGACTTGGGTGCTTTTGTCAAGATGATTGAATGTTGTATACCGGCGATTGCCAAGCCATGATCAGAATTTGACCTTCAGCATTGCAGAGACTCGAACAAGGGCAGGAGACAGAGGCTGTGAAGTTTTGAACTGCAGACCTGTACACTTTTGCTGCGTTGCTGCCAGAGCAGCTGCTTGCAATTGCGGCAGCATAGGCCGGTGCAATGTCTTCTGCGAGCACCCGTATGTTTTCGGCCCCCTACAAACAAGCTACATTGTCATTTATTGTGACAGGAACATGCTGCCATCATAATATGTATATGCAAAACTGGCAGCGTAGAGCATAGTTGCGCCCAGAGTCGATCAGGGGTTTCATAGCAAGGTCAACAAATATGCAGGGTATGTCAATGGCCTTACAACAAGGTCACCAAATGTGTATGGCAACTTGCACCTCGAAGGTAATAAGATGCATTGCAACTTGCACCTTGAAGGTGATGAGATGCATTGTCACTGACCTGTCCCCCGTCACCTTCGCCTGTCCAGATTGAGCGTCTGTCAGCAGAAACAAGAAAGGCACCATTGATGTGCACAGGTAAGCAGGTGCCCTCTAGTGGCAAAGCCATAGTGCTGTACACCTTGCCAGCAATAGCAGGCAATGTGTTGGTTCTAGCTGCAGGACCTTCATTCAGGAGTACTGCCACACCTCCTTCAGGCCTGCCAACTGCTGAAGAGTTGACTGATTTCAGCCAAATCTTATTGCTTTTGCTGCTGTCTGCATGTTGCAAGCTGAGGCTGAGTTGCTGTAGCTGGCATGTCTGTATTGCGCTAGGCAAGCTGCTTGTGGTCGCAGCACACTCATGCAGAAGCGTGCATGGGGTCTGTACATCCTCCTTCATGTAGACTGAAATGCGCTTAACATGCCTTGTGAACAACAGCAGATCTGGTGCAGCTTGGAGGAAGGTGTGAAGGGTGCTGACAAACTGTTCAGCTGTGAAGCTGTTGCTGCTGATCATGCTGGCTTCTGCAGCTGCTCTGGTACGCAATGCCAGCCTGAAAAGGGTGCCTGGGTAATGGCCTTTGAGAGCAAGCGCTGGGACTGATGGACACTGCTGGGTGAAGGCTAGAAAGGGCTCAAGCTGGCCTGGACAGTCATTGGCAACGTCCACAAAATGCTCATCCTGTGGAGTCACCAAGTTCCCGAAAATTGATTCCAGCTTGTCAGGCAGGTGGGTGCCGTGAGGGTCCAATGTCAGCAAGTGATCGCCACTGAGCACCTGAATGACGTCGGCCAGGCTGTATGCAGTAAGAGCACCCGTGCCGAACTTGCCAGTTGTTTCTGTATCCTTAGCTTTTGCGCTTTCGCCCACGTTGAGGGTGTAGCTGGTCCAGTTGTCCTGGCTGAACTCGGCGTCGTTGCAGATCCACAGAGCAAGACCTTGCAGGACCGCCATGCCTTCGCACAGCAGCCCGTCGGTGCTGTAGCAGGACTTGTCCAGGCACACGGTCAAGTGTGTAGCTTTGGCGTCGTCTGCGTTAGCTAGCAGCTCCTTGAGGCATGTACTGGCACTGCCATAGTCTCTGATGTTGTTCCTAATGCAGGTTGTGAACTTTTCTCGATGCTGCAGGCGGGTGTCCCACCTGCAGGTGCTACGAGGACGCCCAGCAGAGGATGCCATATCCTTGTCAATGTGCAGAAGATGACTTATTTTTTCGTACTGAGATACAGCGAATACTACTGCACAGGACACGGTCCCTCTGTGCACGACCCTATGCACACCAGCGTCAGTATGCGAAGATGCATTGGGCCTCGTCTTGGACCTGCCACCGCCGTGTTGAACACGGGGCAAGGTGACTCAAGTACTAGTCAGCATATGTTATCGTTAAGGCATGACATTAAAAATAGCTGTACAGCCCTTTCTGGCACGTCCAATTGCTGGAAAGTTTCCAGTGGAAACAAGTACACAAAAAAACTTGCAATGCAGGTGCTACAATACAGTGAGCATGGCCAGCTGCAAATATACTGCAGCAGTGTCTGATTTCCAGTTTATCAAGGAAACATACTGCAGCAATTCAGCAAATCTACGAATTGGTTGCAACATAAGCTGCACGTGCTTGCGCATGTCACAAGCCCTATCTCTGCATAGACACTGTGAAGCCCATTCGAAACAGCTGCTGGCAGCTAAACTTCGTTTCAGTCCAATGAGTGCACCCTAGCCCTCTCTTTCTGGACTGGGAGCTGTCCCCCTATAGTTCACAGCACAGCCAAAAACATCCCAGAGTCTGTTTGATACTCCTGCTGGTCTGCCACCGCTGGTAGATGCTTGGTCTTTCCTGCCTCCCAGCTGCTGTGGCTCTGCCACCATTTTAATCTGCCAGCTCAGCTCCTTGATATGTTTTTGAGCAGCCTGAAGCTGTTGCCTCATCATGCGCAGCTCAGACTCAGCTGTTGATGCTCGCCGAGTCTGCACTGTAGCCACAAGCTCTGTCTCCTCAAGCCTGCAAACAGATGCGTCATTTACATTTTGTGTCCTTGAGGATTGTCAGGGCAGTCAACAGACAATGACTGAAAAACGGCATGATGAATGAAGTGGCCTCACAGTGGCACATGCAGATGTGACAAATTCTGCACTGCAAAATATTCTGAGAGCATCTCATGAAAGCATTGCCATTTCTACAGTGAACACCTGTCACAAGTGGCTGCTAAAGCATCAACGAAACAGCACACCCCTTGCTTCTGCTTCTGAGGATGTACGCTGTCAGTAATGATTTCAGAGCTTTCAGTAAAAACACATTGCACAGCACGAGGCCTGAGGATGACAGAGCTTCTACAACATACACTGCATGTCACTTCGAAATCTGAAATTTACATACCTCTTCTGCAAGCTGTCACCATTGCTGGCAGCAGCTGACTCAGACTCTGAGTGAGTAGGCATGCCCGAGACATCCCCAGCTGAGTCCCTCTGAGCCACGACATCAGCCAGCTTGAGACTGAGTTCAATCTTGGCCTGTTCAGCAGACTCAGCTCTTGCCTCTGCCTGAGTCAGCTGCTGCTGAGCTTCCTGTGCTGCACCCTCAGCATCTGCCACCTTCTGTGCAGCTTCTGAAATACGATCTGCAAAAACTCACATGCAGTGGCCCATTGTTGCTTCACATGCAACCTGGTGCATGTAAAGCGTGGTTTGCTGCTTTGATGGCAACTCAACTGCTCATGTCTATCAGCAAAGGCTAAAAGGATGTACCAATCCAGTAAATCAGAAGCTAAACAAATCACCAGTACAGGTCCAAAACAGGGATCAAACTAGTAAGTCAGAAGCCAAGTACACATACAAAAGCAGCGATTCATACTGCATGCAGACCTCACCTGAAACAGCAGCTTGCACTCTGCGCTCAACTTCATCTGCAGATGCCAGCTCAGCAGCAGCTGCTGCAGCAGCTTCCAATGCTTGCCGTTCAGAACTCCAAGCAGCCGTTGCTGCAGTCATGGAGCCTTCGGCCTCCGCCACTTGCTGCTGCAAGATCATGATGCTGCTGTGGGCCTCACGTGCTTCTTCTTGAGCCCTTGCAGACAATGCCCGCTGCTCTTCCACCTGTTGTTTAGCTTCCTCTGCTTCCATCCTTGCCTGCTCAAGGTCCTGCACCAAAGGTGCATACACATAAACAACAAAGTAAGATACGCGTGACAGTGATAGGTCTAGAAAGGTGCTGGGACAAAAGACACGACTGTTGATTGAGCCACATCTATGTGCCAAAGTGCTGAATGGGTGAAGCACAGATTTACATGCAGCGTGCAATCAGGATAAGCAGAAAAGGAGCTAAAAGAACAGAGGTAGCAAATAGCAACAAAAGAAGCTACAGCATCGGTGGTCATACCTTAACAGCATTGGCTGCTCTGGTTTGGGCAGCTTCAGAATCCCTGAGGGCCTTTGCCACCTGTTGCTCAGCAGCATCGGCTCTTTCCCTGAACCCGTCCTCCTTCTTCTTGAAAGTGCCATTCAGCATCACAAACCGCTTCTGACGCTCAGCCGCGAGTGCCTTGAGCTGAGTCACCTCGACTTGAGCTGAGTCTAGAGCTGCTGAGGAGGCTGAGGCCTGAGACTGAGCTTCCCTTGATTGCCTGTGGAAAGGTTGCTACATATTGACATGACATACATTGCCCTTATGACATGCACTCATGACCAAGAGAGTATAAAAGAATACACAGGGATGCTTCTATACAACAGCGCTGCACCTTCTGACCAACATCTGCAGAAAGAAGAGCTCCAGACAATGCAGCAGCATTGGCTAAGAGCTGATGTGGATGATGCTGCATGCATGTGCTGCTTTTGAAAGTGTGATGAAGAGCAATGCAGACCCAGTCTTGAACACTGCCTTAAACATGAAGACTCCACACCCCAAAATGAAAAATACAATGTGTACTAAAGCACCTCAAAACACACAGCCTACACTTTGAGTTGTTTGCAGGTTTGCAAAACATGGAGCAGAGCCCCAACAGGCAGGCAGGTTTACCTGTCCAGGTCTTGGTTCTGCTGCTGCAGGCGTTGCACTTCTTCTTGGAGGTCGGAGGAGTCCTCTGTTGTCTGCTGAAGCTCCTGCAGCTGCTGCTGAATCTCCTGGAATCATGCAACAGAGTGCTCTAGAAACAGAGCAGAAAACATTGCAATGGCTTTGTTTGTACCAGAGACCCCTCAGAGACCTCTCTCTGCAGCTTTGCCTTTTCTGCTAAGCCTTTGTACATGCAATCATGTATGCTGAGTGGTGCCTTTGTGACAAGCAACCCAGGTCAGCAGTAGATAGGACTCACAGCATTCCAGCCTGACCACTGCACATACTCTGTTTGAAATATGACATTGAAACAAACAAGTACCAACTGCAGCTTGACACAAGCTGAGTTGCCAAGCACTACTGATTAGAGTCTCAGATGAGGGATGCAGACGTTGAGTGCCTGTCTGTGTGTCTGCTGTCTGTCTGTGTGTGCTGTATGTCTGTATGTCAGTGAGTGTCATGCTGCTGTTGTCTAACATGTCAGCAGCGTTTGCAGAAACTGCATCACAGCAAGCAGCCAGAGGAAGTTCTTTCATGCCTTTTTGTCATGGCATGTCAAGGTTGAGACTGTTCGTCAGCAACACAGGCGTTGGTGCATGTATGTACAGCTACAAGTACAAGGCTTGGTGTCAGAGACTGCCTGTCTTGTAACATTGCTGTGCTGCCACATGGCTATCACATGGCCACCAGGGGTGCTCTTCATAATGATAATATGTCTTAATTGAATGGTTCAGAACGACGACCATTTCATTCATGTCAAGTACAGCTGTGGAAGGTAGTCTCATTTGTTCTCACCTCATGTGCAGCTCTGCTCTCCTCAAGCTGTTGTTGCAGCTCAACTTGCACAGCTTGTGCTTCCTGCTGAGCTGCTCCTCTGGCATCACTTGCAGCTGCTGTAGTGGCTTCATCCAGCCGAACCTGCCAGGACTGCTCAGAAGCCTTCAGAGCTGACTCAGCAGCTGCCTGCTCTGACTCAAGAAGCTGACTCAGGGAGGTGAGCTTGGACTCCAGAGCCTCAGTCTGAAGCTCGGCATCAGACAGCTTACTCTCTGCAGATCTGCGCCTGCACAATTACAGCATTTCTTTATGGTATATCATTTTCACCCGTCTCAGATTTTTCATAAACAGAGAAAGTGATTGCAAAGCCAACTTACAACAGACAAACATCAGACAGGTGAGCACTTGACTAAAAGGATTCGTATCCTGCCTAATGATACAGTGAGAATGCAGTCAAAGTGCTGGTTGCTTGAGTGACAGTGGCTATAACTGTAACAGCTGAGTGACATTTTGCAGTTTGGTCTAATTTGATGTTCATGGGTCAGCAGCTGCAAAACAAGTGCAACCGGCCAGAGCATTTGCATAGCATAGATCATCTGTGTATGTTGTGATTGAACCATTGCAAAGACAGGTAGGCACACCTCTCAATGGCAGCCTTCAGTGCAGCTTCGGTGTCCTCTCTGACTGACTCCAGCTCAGCATAAGCCTCCTCAGCAGCCTCCCTCAACTCAACAGCTTGCGACTCAGCCTCCTGAGCTTGCCTCTGAGCAGTCTTGAGGCTCTCAGTGGTGAGCTTGACCTCAGCTTGAGCACCTTCCCTGACAGCTTCCAATTCAGCCCTGGCGCTCTCCAGCTGCCGCTCTAGGCGGGAAACACTGTCATGCTCCCCATTTTGGCGGGAAGCCAGGTCAGCTTTGGCGCTTTCAAGCTGCTGCTGGAGACCGGCAACAACACCCTCATGAGACATATGGCGGGATGCCAGCTCTGCTTTGGCGCTGTCAAGCTGTTTCTGAAGTCTGCTCACATCTCCCTGCTGAGACTTTTGGCGGGAACTGGCATCAGCTTGAAGGTTTGCTTGCTGTGCCTCCAGCTCAGACTCAGCTGCTTGGAGCTTTTCTTGCAAGTCTGAGCACTGAGCATCAGCAGCTTTCAGCTGTTGAGTCAGCTCACTCTGCATGCCAGCTGCTGAGTCAGCCTCCTCCTGCTTGTTAAGCAACTGCTCTTCCAAGCTCTGGATCTGCTGCTGATAATCTTGCATTTGCAACTGAGCTGACTCCAGGTCAGACTGAGCATTTGTCAGACGCTCAAGTGTGGAGCTCAACTCAGCTGTTTGAGCTTGATGACTGGACTCAGATGACTGAAGCTGCTGACTGGCTTCCTGCATGTCCTTTCTGACAGCACTCAGCTCAGACTCTAGAGCGTCAAACCGTGAGTCAAACTCTGCCTGCTGTTGCTGACTCTGCTGGCGCCACACCTCTTCTTTGCTGTTTACCTCAGACTGCAGTGACTCAGTCTTGGCCTGGTACTCAAACCTGGCAGACTCAAGCTGTGAGTCATGCTCAGACTGCGCCTGCTGACTCTGCTCATGCATCTTTGCCTCAGCGGATTCTAAACCAGACTGTAACTGCCGCACCTGCTCATGCACATTCAGCAGCTTGTCCTGCAGCCGCTGCTCTTCTTCTTGGTGAGCCTGAGCTGATTCCAAAGCCTTGTGCAGCTGCTGCTGAAGCTGACTCACTGTGGAAGCCTGCTCGTCCAGCTGTGCCCACAGCTGAGTCACCTGCTTTAGGTGACCAGAGGCATCAGTCTGCTGCACAGACACTGTCAAATGCACAGGTGACTCATTTTGACTAACAGCTGCTTCTGTTTGTGGCGGCTGCTGATGTTGCTGCTGCTGCTGAAGCTCAGCTGTCAAGGAGGCAATTTGTTGCTGCTGATCTGTCAGCTGCTGCTGAAGCTTCTGTACCTGCTCAGCACGGTTGCTGTCAGCATCAGCATGATCAGCAGGTGCTGGAGAAGCTGGTGAGTCATCAGCCTGAGCCATGTGATCATGTTCATGTGACTCTGCTGGTGAGTCAAAGAGCATGTTGATGACCTTGGTGTTGCCCTGCCCTGGTTCAAAAGGGGATGGGGGGCTGCCAGCATCAGCCCTGTCATAGGTGCCGCCGTGGAGAGGGCTGTCAATGACCACAGAAGGGCTGTTGGCTGCAGCCCCTTGCTGTTGGCCCAGAGGAGTGCCCTGCAATCAAGAGCAAGTGTCATTTCATGAGTTTCAACTACTTGACCTTCTGACTTTTGGTTTCCTGACTATTATATCAACTTGGATGCATCACACTGTGTCTAGGACCCTGTGTTGCACAGTACATACTTGCTGCTCAAACTCAAGCCAAGGAATTTAAGACAGACAGCTTGTACAAAGCCACCCATGCATGGCCAATCACGCCCTGTGCAAATCTGGACAGGGATGATGAAAAACCTTAACCAATGTTGTCCTGACCCAAGAAGAGATGGCCCTGACAAATGATGTCTTGCACCGGTGCTGCCCAACAAGCTGTGATGTTTCGCCATTTGAAACACAGGTGCATCGGAGAAGCAAACTGGTCTGCATTACAGTAGTTGCCATTCATGAAGCTTTGTCTGCCAACAGAGGCAACGTTGACTCTTAACAATCATGCCATCAGCACCCAGTACAATAGTGTTGCACAGTGCTACCATGTGCTTATGTCATGAATAAGATACTGCTTCTGAGGAGCTGCTTGCATAGACCATAGTCCACAGGAATAAATCTGCAAAGTTGCAGTTGTCACATTGGTCCATTTCATGCTATTGCACTGAAAATTTTGATTCATTGCTTGAGTGCATTGTGATTGATTGTTTGTTTGTGTGCCAAGTTTGATTGATTGCTTGTATGCATTTTGATTGATCGGTGTGCCATTGAATTGATTGTTTGTGTGCCGAGGGAGCGCATGCGCATGGCTCGCCTCAGCCTACCATAAATTATTCTGTAAACATACCCACTTGGAGTAGTTTTACCCAGGGCCGCAGGCAGAGCGCAAGGCGAGCAGCGAGGATAGCTGGTTGGCCTGCCTGATTACCAACCCAGCCCGAACAGGTAAGTATGAAGAAATGTACCTGCCTTTCTTATCATATACCATCCCAAACTAAGCAAAAAAGAACGTAAGTATGGGTGAGGAAGGGTTTTATGGAAAACCCTCATGGTGCATGTGCTCTCTTCAGATTGTGGTTTTCTGCCCATGAAAGGCAGGGCCTCTTGACCACTGGAAAACGAATTGACAACCCAGCATATTTTCCTATATACTCTGGGTGGGGAATGTTTCTGAGAATTGCAAAAGCCCAGAAAGCAGATCAAAATGCACATGCATTCCTCAACGGTCACAAAACCTATCTATGTCAACGGAGATTGTGGACAGCAAAGCAAGACATTCACCTGTAGAGTGAGGCTAGATGACTCTGGGGCTAGGCCTCGGTCCCGGGGAGTAGATGGGGAGCCTGGTTGGGGCTTCTCTGGGGAGAACAGGGGGTTCTGACAAGCTTGCTGCAGCTGAGCACTCTTGTCTGCCAACTGCCCAGTCACATCCTGCAGCACAACACATGTTTCACACACTTGGCCTGACCCTGCCAAATCCAGCATATGCACTTTCAAAACTGATTCTTCTGACGGACTCTGCTTGCTCTTGAGGGATTGAGGTGAAGTAGTAATCATGATGCAGTCCATCATTGTTGGTTGAGTGTTGCACAGGCTTGCCACCAGACTGGCAAACCTAATGGAGGGATTGCAAGGATGAGCTGCTGAGCACGATGCATGAATATTGACCAGATCTTGTTCATCTGCATTGTGCCAGAGACACACTGTAGGGCAGTTGTATGTGGCTGTACCTCAAGCTGATCCTGAAGACTGTTGATTTGGTCATGTGCTCCAGCATTGCTCTCAGTCAGATCCGTAACCTGCCGCTGCAACACCCTCACTCGCTTCTCAACACTCGGACTGCCATACTTGAGCTCTGAGTATGAAGCCGACACCTCACTCAGCTGCTCCTCAAGTGATGCCACTTGCTGCTCAGCAGCCGAGTGCAATTCGGCAAGCTCTGAGTTGCCGGTCGATGCCTGACTCAGCTGTTCCTCAAGGGACGTGACATGCTGCTTGGCTGCTGAGTGCGACTCAGCAAGCTCTGAGTTGGAGGCTGAGAGCTGCTGAACCTGGGTTTGTAGCTTTTGGACCTGACCCTCAGTTGTTGACCTTTGTTGCTCAATCTCTGATTTGCAAGCAGTTAGGTCTGAGATGCGAGCTTGCAGGGAGTCAAGCTGAACAGAGTCGGAACCATGTTCCTCATCACTGGCAGAAGTGATGTTCAATGCCAGAGACACTGCTGGCTGTGCGTCTGAAGCCTGGGACTGCTGATCAACCTGAATCTGCAGACTGTCTACCTGCTGTTGCAGCATCTGGTTGTGCTGCTCTACATCAACCAGCTGCTTGCTTTCAGAATCTCGCTCGGCGTTGACGCTCTCCCTTGCACTCTGTAGCTCAGCGAGCTGATCTGTGAGATCTTGCGCTTGCTGCCTCATCTGAGTCAACTCAGCTTCTTGCCTCTCAGCAAGTTGCTGTGAGTGAGAGCGCTCAGACTCAAGGCTCTGGATCTGAGCCTCAAGCCTGGCAGTGCGGGATTCAGACTCAAGCAGCTTCTCAGCGTTGCTCTGAAGCTCACCAGCCTGCGCCTCGCTCAGCTGAGTCACCTCACTGAGCTGAGTGCTGAGCAAGCCAACCTGTTGCAGCAGAGCTTCAACCTGTTGCTGCGCTTCCTGCAAGCTGGCAGCTCCTGCGGCAGATTCAGATTCCTGCTGCTGTCTCAGTGAGCTGATCTCAGCTAGCACCTCATCTACTTGCTGCTGTGCATGCTGCAGCTCAAGCATCTGTGAGCTGTGAGTCTGAGCTGTCTCACTGAGCTGTGACTGCAGAGCCTCATTCTGCTGTTCCAGCTCTTGTTTGTGGCCGGTGTGAGCAGACAGCTGATGATCTAAGGACGCCACTGCTGCTTCATGCTGACTGGCAGCAGCATTGTGTTTTTCCTGAAGGACTGACAGTTTGTGTCCCTCCGCCTCCAGCTGAGCCTAATGCAGCCAAAAAATGAAGTCAGATGGTTTGTCCTGTTGTGTCTAGACACAGATGACAAACTACGGTGTCTAGACACAGATGACGAACTACGACATAAGCTGATGTTCAATGCATGTTTGACATTGGCAAAGGGGAAAGTGGGCCTGCAACTACATGCGAAACTTCAACTCAACCAAACCTTTGCTGTTTGGGTATGCAGTGATGCACTTGACATGCACATGTATACTCACATATTCATGTACATTCGTGTACATGTGTATCTACTTGTTTATGTGTAGACTACAACTACCACTGAGCAATTTGGTTCAAGATTAGCAAGAGTCACAGATGTGTGTAGCAGCATGAACAACAGTGCTGTGCTGTGCAAATGATGCCTTTGAGCAGTGCTCACCTGGACTCGCTCATGCTCAGCTCTGGGGACAGCATCACCCTCAGACTGATCCCCAGCAACACTATCACTCTTTGTTTCAGTCAGCTGCTGTTGCACAGCTTGGAGGTCAGTCAGTGCCTGTTCCTTTGCAGCAGTGGCATCAGCCGCCTGCTGCTTCAGGTTCTGAATGTACTTCTTCGCCTTCACAAGCCTCTGCTTGTACTCCTGCAGCTGAGTGTCCTTGTCTTTGGTTGAGTCCTTCTCAGCTGAGGCGGCGTTCCCTGAGTCCTGAACTGCTGAGTCTTGAGCTGCTGAGACGGGACCAGGCTTGGAAGGGGTGGTAGGGTTGCTGGGCAGGTCCTGGCTAGGGTTGGCAGAACCTGCTTCTGCCTGCTGTTGCTGCAGATGATGAATGTGCTCCTGGGCTTCTGCCAGCTGCTGAGTCAGCTTCTGAAGCTCAGCTCGCAGAGGCATATCGGGCTCAGCAGCATCAGAGAGTTGAGTGCCGTCTGAAGCTGTGGCTGTCTGATGCTGAGCTTGCTCAAGCTGTGACTGCAACTGTTGCAGATGCTCAGTGTATTGCTGCTCTGCTTTCTGTGTTGCCTCTGCTGCTTGCTGAGCTGACGCTTCAAGCTGCTTGATCTGAATATTCTGCTTCTTGATGTGTGCCTTCAGCTCCTTGCCCTGCACAAACAAAATCCAGTGTTGCTTGAAAGACAGAGTGACCAAGAAAAGAAGAGAAAAAACTATACCTTTCGGCGTTAATCTGTTTATTGAGAAGCCAAGTATTACACCGGGCTGCCCAGGCCAGATTGACTTACTAGGCATGCTGCAGTGTGTGGCGTACAGTAAGAATCTGATGTTCAGCATGCACAACTGTAGCATAGCTGTTTGACACTGACACCTGATGCAGCCTTGCCAGATATGCACATTGTCCCAATATGAATGGAATGTAGTTACAAACATCATTAACATAGATCTATAACACAGCAATGCCACATGATAGCGCTTGCTGACAGCCCTGAGTTCAAGGAGATACACGTAGGACTTGCAAGTGAATAACAACAATGAGACTTTTAATGCTCAATGCAAAGTTGTCCAAGCCATGGTGCAACGAAACATGGCTGAAAGCAGAACAGAAAGAGCTCTCAAAACGATGTTGGCAGATGATCAGGTGAGTATATTTATAGCGGCCCTTTGTGCACCACAAACAACAAGAACTACATTTGAAGTCAAGTATGACTGCATGTAGTCACCTCATCAGCAGCTCTGGCCAGGTCTGCTTCAGCATTCTCCTCTAGCCTCAAGAGCTGACTGTGCAGGCGCTGCACTTCTGCTTCACTGGCTGATCTGCCCTCCTTTGCCTCTTCTAGCTCCCCTAGTACATCTGCTGCAGCCTGCAGTACATGTTTGTGTGTCATGATGGACAGTTTGGGTTCATGCCAGTTGTATGCTGTCACAGCTCAGCAACAGGCGCAGTGATGGGCGTTTGCACTCTGGTTCATCTCTTGTTGATTTTGATGCATGAATTTCAGTCTGGGGGGTTGCTCACGACACACAAGTGCTAAGTGTATGTACACATTGCGTTGTAAACACATGACGCTGTACTATACTTTGTAGTCATTGTTGTTTGCAATAATATTGCACGGTGCAGATGAAGCAATGGCAGATGCATTGATCAGTCTTCAGCTTGCATTAAGGTGCCCTGTAGAAGGTTGGTTCAAACTCACCGCTTCTACATGTTTAAGCCTGCGAGTGAGCGTGTCATTCTCCCGCTGCAGAGCAGCCACCTCTCTCTCACTGATGCTGCTGCCGCTGGGATCATGAAATTCATGCTTGGGTGCAGACTGTTGAGCAGCAGGCTGTTGAGCCTTTGCTGTCTGAGATTTGGCAGGCGATCTGTGAGATGACTTTGCGCTCTTGCTGGATGATCTGGGACTGTCCAGAGGGACATCCTGGAAGTCCCAGTCAGCATGCTCTCCCCAGCCATCGTCGTGTACTTCTGAATGTGTAAGTGCTGACGCTGAGTCTGGAGCAGATGAGTCAGCAGGTTGGTCAGAAGTCAGCTGTGAAGGCACAGCCTCTTTATGTGGATCTGAAGCTTCTACATCCTGTGTGCAACATGAATTGGTGAGCTGAGACAGGACGTGTTTTTGCTGTCCTGTTCAACCTTCTGTCTCCACGCCTAAGAATAGCTGGCTTGGTACACCGTTGTGTAGGATGCTGCTGTGAAAAGTAGCTTGTTTACCTCGGGATCACCGCGACCCCTGCCCTGTCCTTCGTATGAGAGCAGACTACCTAGCTGAGTTCCGACTTGACTGCGAGCTTGATCCTGCACACATGGCAGGCACATTTGCTGCAATACTTATCAAGGCCTGTCAATAAATGTGCGACTGAAACTTAACATGCGCATGCGAACTTGGCCAAACGCACCAGCTGTCTGTCCAGACCCGCTTCCCTAGCTGCAGTTTCGGCTTGTTCTTTCAGCACCTGCCCAAGCGAAGTCAGCTGGCCCCACATCTTTGCTGCACTGGGCAGTGATCTGGGCAGTGATCACGGACACAACCTGCAAATCCGGTTGGCGTGAGGGCAACTTTGACTCAGACCTTGCCTCTGCCAAGGATGAGAGTCTGAGACGCGGCTGAGCTCCGAAACCAGCCTTGGGCACAAGCCAATGCAACTTCGGTTACATCCGTTGAACTTAGCTGCGCACTTCTGTGGCGAGATTCCAGGCTCTTCTATCACGCCAGAACAGGAGCAAAAGATTGCCGTCGGCGCAATTGCCCAGAAGCCGTGCATAAGGGCAAACGGGTAGGTAAACCCCTGCTTGTTATCCTTGTAGTTTGGCTCACGTATGCGTTGTTAGCTGCCGAGCTCAACTTGCAGCGTAGCAATAATGCGCACTACTGCTGCATATGATTGTCATTGGTCTGTGAATTGAACCAGCCAGGTTCAATAGGAGCTCTGCACTAGTATGCAGGCACTCCAGCTGCACAGATGAGGCCCCGTGGGAGCACTTGCATTGAGCCATTGTCCAAAACATGTCGGACCAGGCTTGACAGTAGCCTTGCAAATGCCAAAACTATGCTGACCTCACATTCAGGACAGGGTCCCTTTGTACCTGCAGCTTCAGCATCACAAGCTGTGTTTGATGCTTGGGATGATGACGGCAAAGCTGCATGGAGTATTGCATATGACGCACTCAATCAGGTCATCCTTATGTATGGTGATCCAGGAACAGTCCACGCTAGGACACGCGGCTATGTTAGCCAGCGTATTGTGAGCGCTTGTTGTTTTGTGGCTTATGATCTAGCTGGCATCGATCCTGACAGCAGCACCATGGAACAACGAGCACAAGCTCACGCTGCATTTCCTTGGCCTGAGGGGTACGGAGGAACCACTATGTATACAGACCGCGGCGCTAAGTCACCAGATTTGAGCTTCTATGTTGGCAGGGTGTCAAGCGGACGGTCGCTTGTTGTTGAAGTAGCTCACCGCAATGAAAGCTTTGCAGCTTTGCAAGAAGAAATCACATGGTGGCATGAGGCAGGTGTTGGGTTGGTCCTGGGAATCTTCGTAGATGTCCATTCTGACAGCAACGATCCTAATTTAGTATTGCTTAATCAGTCCAAGGACAGCAGTGTAATGTCTGAACAGCAATTTGGACATGGCAGTGGCTGCACTGCAGCTGATTTATCTGACTTTCAGCTACAGATCCCGCTTGATTGCCTGATTGATCATACCTCTCAGGAAGTGCTGAGCCGATGCATCTCAGTGGATTTGTTCAAGTTGCAACAGCGTATTATTGACTGGGTCCAAATCATGCAGTAGCTACTTAGACGAGTTGCTGCAATTAAGAGATGCGACAGCTGCTGCAACTTTGTGCACAATCAGCTGCTCTATGTGGTTAGAAGTCAAACTCACAGAGAAGTATTGTCAAGATGTGCATAGGTGCACGCAGCCAAACAAATGATACATAGCACATTTTGCAGCACAAAGCATCAGACCATCTCATGTATGGATGGTAAAATTTGATGTTTGAGGCAGGCAAAAGCTTCTATAAACGTGAGCAGATGAATTAGTTGCATCTGCCACCTCAAGACAGGAAACAAATCCTACATGTCTTTCACATTGACAGAGCTGCTAATGCTGCTTCTGCTAATGTGAATGCTGCTGCTACAGCTAAACAGCACCAGCAGCTGCTGCCCAATGTAGCTTTCATCAGTAACCACTTTGGCAATGTAGTAAGAGCATCAGTGGCTGCCAGCATTGCTGTCGGACCACAGCCAGACATGATCCTCAACCCTCTGTGCATCTGTGCCCACAAATTCATCCATCTGCATCAATAGTAGCAGCTATTGGTCATGTAGTCATGGCTTGAATCAGCACTTTCAAGCTCTATTTGCATATAACTGTCGCATTACTCCATCTTCAATATATGTTGTACAACGCTGGTCGTATTGCAGATGCTTCACCAGTTCATGTCTCTTGCAACGTGAACATCCATGACAGTGCATAAGGGGCAATAGGACCCTACCCTGCGGCCCTTCTTGTATAAGCGCAACGTCGGTGTATACTTGATGCCCTGTACAGCATGCAAAGCAGGTCAGCTAGGGGTCCCAGCATACAAGATGTGCGAAGTAGGCTTGGGAGGCATGGCACTGTAAGATTCTTTACGCACATCTCGTATGGTCACGCTACAGCAAGCATCAGCCTGACTTGCATGCACAGCGCATTACCATGTACACATGACGCAAGCCAAACCTTACAGCTCAAAGCATAAGTACTAACAGTGCCAAGCAATAATGCTGTCCAGGTAGAAAGGTGCATGAGCAGCAAAAGCAGGCAGCAGGCTGGGCTCAGGGGGCTATGGGGAATGCTGTAAGACTTGCCTTGACAGCATGATCCATGTAGTCCATCTGTGCTACAACAAACTCCTGCTTTGGGAACTGCAGGCAGCGCAGTCACAGCCTTTTACACCTGTAAGTTGCTGTGGCCAACTTGTGCATGATTGTATGCAAATGATGCATAGCTTGCAGAAATGGATAGTAACAAATGGGTGGTAAGAATGCACACCCTTTTGCTGATTTCGTAGACGCTTGGGAAAAGCTCATGGCAGTGATGGCACCAGGAAGACCCAAACATTGTCCAGACCTGTCAGCAGCTGCAATGGATTATGACAGGCCTCTTGAGCAAAGTGGCGCAATGTCACAAGGAAGCCAAAGCGCACATAGAACGAAGCTTGAGATATATGCAGGGCGTGCTTGTCCAGCACATGACAGCACCAAGTCTGCAGTAGTGTTTGCTGCTCAGCTAACGCATAGCGGACCAGATACTTTGCCGCATGCATCTCCGTACCAACTTGTCTTGACTTTGCTGAAGTTTGAGGCCAAGCTCATCATCTGTGCGTGCGGAAGACATATTTGTCGATATGCTCGGTCCCTGCAGATCGGTCGTGTTTGTTAGTGACGACGGCAAAGTTGGTTGCAGTCCCAAGTCAAATGACAACTTACGACGCCTCCATCGGCGTCTCTCGTTTCTACGAGGGGATCGCTCTGCGCCAGAGCGCCCCAGCTAGCTCTGTTGGACGTCATGGGTCAAAGTGAGTGAGACAGCTGTCGAATTCCTTACTCCTCATTGGAAGAACCACTGGTTACTGACTAATAAATTTATGTTGACAGGCATCACGAGCTCATTCCGCTGCTCAGATCTGGACCGCAAGTCAAGGTCCGACGAGAGAATACATCTCTTGCTCCGAGACCAAAGCTGCCCCGTGCAACATGCAGTTTGAACGAGCTTAAACCCTCAGGACTGTTGGGTAGGTTTCTTGACATAGGACTCTGGAATGTTGAAAGCACTGCTAGTCCATGGGCTGCTTGAAAGTCGTCTTATGTACATTGCATTCTCTACATCATACAACTCAACTGCGAAAGTTGTATTCAGCAGTACTAGTTTAGGGCATACTGAAGCAAGAACACTGCCCAAAATTTGTAACAATTCAAGTAGTCTCAACAAGAATGGCGGCAGTCCCACTAGCTGGGACATCATATGTAATGTATTGAGCTTGCCCATGGGAGCAGCTGCGGGCTATATGTCTAATTCTATTTCAGCCTGAGCCTCTTCGCCCAACAGCCTGTACTCCTCAGAATTCCTGATCATCCAGTGCCCCTGTTTGATGAAGTGCAGACAAAGTTCTCTCAGCTGCCCTGCCTGATGATGGTCAGCTACAGTCAGGAGACTACAGCAGTTCTCTGTGTCTAGCATCTTCTGCAGAGCCATCTCTGCAACACAGACCAGATGTTGCACGTCATACATGCAAGCCATCACCAGCAGCTCAAGGGCATCTCCCAGCTCAGCGTGCCCAGCTGCCCATGTCACACTCCCAGTGTAGAAGTACTCCAAGAAAGATACAGCTGTGATGTGGGAAGGATGCACACTGCAGGCGTCACAGCCTAGGCTCTCATCAATGGCTATGGGCTTGCTTGAGGCTGACCAAAGGGGGTTCCAGTGCTTTGCCAGCACTGGGCAAGCGCTTGCTACAACCAGCTTGTGAACCAGGATCTCTTGCCGGCCAGTCAGCACTACTGCATCTGGGTAAGCTTCTGGGTTGTTGAACTTGCCCTTCAAGTACTGGGCCACACTTGTGCTAGCTGTGACTGGGTTGGCATGCAGCTGCACAACAGCTGGGGCACCATCATGCAAATCTGTGACCTTCAGCTCATCAATGAACCATCTTTTGACAAGTGGCTGTTGGCAGTCTCAGCAGCTCTTGAGGCACCTGGTACCCTGCAAGGCACGAGACATTCAAATTCTGGCAAGGACTCTGCAACAAAGTATATAGAGCAGTTTTCACAGTTGAGAAGATCATGGCAACAGCTGTGTTGCAGCTGCATGCAACACCAGAATGCAAAGCTGCCAGAAAACATGATATGAACATGAACATGACTGCCACAGACCTGACATGGACATGAATGCAATAGACCACATGGATCTGGCATATGAATGAGTTTCTCCAATGTGGTCTGCGCGTAAAGCACAGTGCATTGCTCAAGTAACAATCAACAGAGCAGAGACATCACCATGCTGTGCAGTGTCTTCTAGATCAAAGCAGAGCTCATTTGGGCGCACAAGCTGACGGCCTGCCGCCCAGATCCATGGCTCTTGCGCAAGCTTAGCTGTCACATTGCTGTCCAGGCCAGCATTTGGCCTTCTTGGTGCTGCTAGCTTCTGGCTGATGCTCTTCACGATGAACTGGTAAGCCTGCTGAGTGTCTTGCAACAAGATGTCAAACAAGGGCTTGCTGCTCTGCTTGGAAAGGCTTTCCATGTGGCCTGCAGCAGCCATCTTCAGCATGTGGTCCACTACATGCTCAAGCAATGGCTCGGTTGGCAGGCCCAGCTTCTTGCGCAGCTCCTTGGTGTCCCCATGTGCGTTGTCAGTCACAGGGACTGCAAGGGACACCAGTCGGTAGTGGTCATGGTCTGCGCTGTGGCGCAATGATGTGAAGGCTGGATGCTGGCTGTTGCTGTATGGGAAGTGCAGCTCTGCGCTCTTGAACACTGGGCAAGCTGAGAGGCTCAACCTGGTGGCTGAGTCACACTTGTTTCGGTAGCTGTCTGCATTGCCTTGCAGCATTTCCACCAGAAGCCTTGACAGTCTCCTGCTGTCATCTCTGCTCAGGTCATCCTTGATTGCATCAAAGCGCTTGCTGCACTGGATGAAGAAGTGTGGATCCGGCGTCCCCTCATGAGCAAGCCCATGTCTCTTCAGCACTGCCTGGCGCTGAGCTGTACAGTACCCACTAGGAAGCAGGATGTAGCTGCTGAGGGTCTCATGATGGCTGAACAGTGAGTTGAGCACAGCGCTGCTGCTGCTGACGCGCCGGTTGATTGGGTGCAGTCTGCCACTGACGAAGATGTGAGTCAGGGAGCTGATTTTGAGGTCTGGCTGCTGAGCAAGCTCGTCCAAGGCTTGCAGCAGAAGCGGTTCTGCTCTGGCAGGCTGGGTGCTGCTGAGCAAGGGGAGCAGCAACACCTTGAGTGACATAGCATGCTTGCCCGAGTGCTTTAGCAGCTTGCATTGCAGCTCTGAAGCTGTGTGGAACCTGACCGGCGTCCATGGCAGCAGCTGGCTGAGCTCTGAGATGTGCTGTTCCCATGCAGCATTGGGCAGCAGTGCAACCCTGCCTGGAAGCGTCATATTGCTGCCGTCAATGTCTTCAAAGACTGGACATTGACTCAGGCTCACCCACTCGGCACTCGCAAGCTGCTGTGACACAGGTCTGGAAATGTGGTTGGCAAGCAAGGCCCTAGCTTGTTCAAACACTGTGCTGCCAAGCTTCTCAGGCGACAGCAGCTGCTCCAAGGGAATGCTGGTGTGGTTAGACACTGCTTTCAATGCGGTGGTCAAAGGCTCACTTCCTTGCTTGATGGGACATGCGCTGTCCGCTTTGCTGTCTGCAATGCAGAGGCACCCAATGGCAGACAGCGTAGCTGCGGCAGTGCTGGGCAAGCCTTGGAGGTGCCTATGAGCCAGTGTGCCAGTGCTAGCGCAGTGGGCCACTGATGCCAAGCGGTTGCCAGTGATGGGTACTACCACAAAGGACTTCATCAACTTGGGAACTTCTTCATAGGAGCTGTTGACAAGCCCCCAGAACCGGTCCAACCACTGGTGGTTTGGGTGGGTGGCACCAGACTCCCCGTTGCAGTTGCAGATGTCAGCCATCCAAGTGCTTGGCAGGCTGTCAGCCAGGTCATCCATTGCTGGCACCATCACATTCAGATTCTCCTTTGCCAACACGGGTTCAAAGCGAAATGTGGCCCTGCATTTAAAAGAAACTTCTACGCTTTTCAGCCATTACAATGGGAGCCTCCTTAGGCGACAGCCCAGAGCTGGCCCTACATTGCTTGAAATGCTGTGGTGATGCCAGTTGTCAGAGCATGACACACATAACTTGCAGTCTGACAATGCAGGTCATGCCAGGCTCAGAGGCTGCAATGGATTCCAGCGTTTGCGTCAAGACTGGCAGCAGTGCTTGTTGCTTTGAGTACCTATGTATGTATGCACCATCAGTATCAGCAGCAGAAGAGCAGGAAGATCTGCAAGCACATGCATTGAGTCATGCAGCATGGTTCTGCATAGCAAAAATTGCATGCATACTGCACTGAAAGTTGCAAGAATTCATTCGAATGATACATGCAGTGCATTGTGACAGGCTGACTCACCTAGACAATGTTGTCCAAGCTGCTAAAGACTGCACAAGCTGATGTTTGTGGCCTGTCATCAGCTTGTGCATGGCTTCTGATGTTGGGTCTGTAGATACATAGAAATTGTTGCTTGTTGCATAGCCCCATTCAATCTGCTTGACTGTGTTGTCATCCAGCAAAACCAGGTGGAGGCCATCCAAGTCCTCATATCTGCCGTCTGAGATGACATAGCTCAAGATGGCCGAGGTCTCTTCTGGTTGCACGATGTTGCCTGCTGACCTCAGAGCGTCCCGCATGGCTTGACTGTCAAGGTATCTCAGACTAAGGCCATACGCGCTCTTGCTCACTTCCTGCACAAGACATGTCATCATTTGCAAAGGGTTGGTAGACTAAAAGCCATGGCCGTAAGTCACATGGAGATACTGATGCAGCACAGTGACCATAGTTTGCACAAATCATTGCAAATGTTATGTGCTTGATGCCTGAAAGCCTTGCGTATCATACTGTAAGCCTTGCGTATCATACAGTAAGCCTTGCGTTTCATACTGTACCATGATGGAAACTCAATATGCAATACTGAAGTCACCAGCACGGGGTATTCAAGGAATTCAACTCACAGCTTGGTTGCAGATACCTGTAAAATATGAGAAGGACTGTCTGGAATGTTCAGCCCTGCTCGTCTGGCCACATTGACAACCATCTTAAAGGCCCCATGAGAAGAGGACAGGAAGCAGGCTTCCTTGATTGATACCCATTTGCCAGAGCTGATGGTGTAAGATGCCCAGCTACTAACCCCTGGAATGAAGTCAGCTTTGGGGATCCACAAGACCTTGCTGTTGTTGCAGAGAAGCTCGTCCACAGTTGAGCTTGTCAGTGCATCTAGCAGCCGTGGCTGGAAGGAGTGAGCAGTTGGCCACAACCTACGATATCAATCCATGTCAGGACTTGATGGATGCAATAGGCAGGTTGTGCATGCAAGTGCTTGTTCTGCATGCATGCAATCCCTGGTCGCAAACCTTGAAGATCAGCAATGCATGCAGGCAACTGAAAGAGCTGTGCTCAGCACACGACAGACAGATGGATTCCAGTTCATTAAAAACACTTGCACCGCCATCATACTACTTACCATCAGCAAACCATCATTTGAGCATGAAGCTTACAGTAAGCTGTTACATCAACTTCAACATGTTTCATTGCCGCAGACTGTGACACAAAACATTGACTGACCTGTAGATGCCTGCTGCATTTGCGCCACTCTCTTTACAGCTGCTTTCTATTGCAGCAGCATATGCTGGGGCGGCGTCCTGAGTCAAGACTGCAACGTTTTCTTTCCCCTACAGCCAATGTACTTTGTGAGATATAATGGATGCAATGACAGGGTCTGACAATGCAATGCAAGTCCATATGACAGAAGGACACCTCAGCAAGATGACTCTTGTGACGATGCCATTCAAGTTGACTTGGGGCACATGCAAACTGATGCTTAAGAGCTTGTGACTGCAGGTACATTGCAACTTGACAAAGTAAGCCTGGTCTGCATAGAGGCGTTCTTACCTGCCCCCGATCCCCTTCTCCTCCCCACAATGTACGCCTGTCAGCCGACGTGGAAAAGGCCCCATTGATGTGCACTGGCAACTTGCCAGTGCCACACAATGCTCAGTTTGCCATGGCAAAGGCGTCTGCAGTCAACACAAGGAGATGTCACAAACAGCCTTGATTTGGTTGTTCATGGTTCAGGAACAGAGCTGCACAAGTGCTGTAATATGGAATCTGAAGGCTGTCATTGTGCCACACAACCAGCAATGATTGACTGGAATGGTCTAAGAGGGCATAGTTCCACACAAGCTTGCTGCATTTGTTCACTCAGCAAATGCATGTTGTTGTGCAAGCAGAACACGTGTGTCAGCACCTCAAGAGCAGCACGTATGGCGATGTATACATCTTTGAAGAAGTTGCTGAGTAAGGCTTTTGCTGCCAAAGGCGCTGCTGTATTGGCCAGCTCGTGGGACTTGCCCAACTGCAGCTGATTCCCAATCTCCACTAGGCACAGGCGAGTCAGGCATGCAGCAAAGGTGAGCTGCGCAGGCAAGTGACCCTCCAAGGCGTTGAAAAGAGCATGCAGGTTCACGGTTGCAGCTTTGTCTGGATCTGTTGCTGCACTGTTGGTGAATGCGTATTGCATGTGCTGCTCTACAAGGAAGCACTTGCAAATGACGTCATTGTCATAGGCAGCGAAGATTGCGTTCAAGACTCTCGCAGCTGACTCGTGGCATGCCTTGTTGGCAGACATGTCGTCTGCGTAGCACACATAGTTGTTGCATGGTGTGCAAGCTCTGTGTGACAGTGTCTTAGATAGATGCAATGACATACCACTTTCAGAGGCAATGCAGCAGCATTAAGCACAGCTTACCCAACAGAGCTGCTTTGCAGACACTTGTGTGCAAGGGGACATGACACACATGTTCAAAGGAATCCATGCAAACACAGTCATAAGGCATGCTCAGGCTCAATGCAGAAGAGGCATATGGAGCGTGCTATACATGCATGAGATGCTTACTAAGCGCAAACCAGAGGTGAGCCACGTTCTTCCCTTGCTCCTCCCAAGACACCTGTTCGTTGTGCCAAACCGCCTTGTCATCAGCTGCTCTTTTCAGGATAGCAGATGCCAGCTTGTCTATTGAACCAGGTGTTGTAGTGGCAGGATCCCAGCCTTGCAACACCGGCTTCAGCATAACAGAAATGAGTTGGAACTGATCAAAGTCTGGATGAGACAGACGATCAAGCACGAACTGATGATACAGGGACTGCATCTCTTCTGAGCACATCGCCAAATTACTGACAGGCTCGCTGTTAGAGACTGTATGTCTCAGCGAAGGCTCGACTGTTGGCAAAGCACAAATGGTGCTGCTGTACGACCGATCTGTGGCAGAAAATACTTTTAAGCTACAAGTGCTGCTGGTCAGCCGACTGCGTTGATCGCTCTGATCACATTATGAGCGGCTGGTCCACCAAGGCCTCTTGTTGGCAAAGCAAGCGGCACCGTCTGTCTGACAAATGGAACGTTTCGCAAACAGTCCTCGTCAGGGTCTTTGCAGTTTGATCGTCACCCCCCAGCGCGCTCCAAAATCACCGTGACGTTCGCTCACTCTGCAATACGACAGGCAGTGCTGCGTCGAGCAGAATGTCATGCATTGTGTCACGCATTGTCAGCGAACTATAGCGACTATGCTGTGATCGCAGGCTTGTCGATCGATGCCGCTTTCGCCTATTCAAGCTTGCACTGCAAGTGATGTGAAGAAGACTCCTACAACCACCTGCAATTTAGTCAAATGAGCCCAACGACTGTAAAGCAAAGCAACAGCAATGGCGACGCTGATAAGCGGTGACTGCTTGGAGTCCATGTTCTGCTCACCCGTGACAACAACAGCAGCACATGCTCGAGCTCCTGTGTCTGATCAGTAGCCAATTGAAGCAGTATTTTCAATAACTGTTGTTACAACAGACTCGACACATCTACATGATGTTCATGAGTACTTGCACGTGCCTGCTGTATAAACCAGAACAATTGGACACTAACGAAGTGTTGAGACATATCCCCAGTCAATGAAATATATAAGCCCAATGGCAGCCTACAGCAGGCAAACATCAACCTCACCTGAGCCGCACATCAATAAGTCTGACTTAAGAACACAACAGTGCATTACCCAGGACCTGATCCTGCAGTGCAGTTCATTCACATTCAACATCAGTTTGAAAGCCTGCAATACGAAGCCATTCGCAAGTTATGAATCCAAGCTTAAACTTCACAACTACTGTCAAGCAAGCAGCCAAGGCATTACCAGCACTGCAAAACTGAGGCGATGCTTGGCAATGCTTTGGAGCTGACTTGAGTCCAAACAAAACTCCGTAGAATACCCCAATTACCACATTAGCAGACAACAGCGCCCATGCAGGCCCCATGAGCGACATCATCAGATGTCCACAGGCACTCTGACTTCAAGATTCCCCGCTGCCCTTTGACAGGGCACATCTTCTTCCCTGACCATAACAGTGCCAGAGCCTGATTGCCCAGCAGAGCATTGTGAAACCAGCTCAGACTCCATGCTGGGCTGAAATAGATCTTTTGAGGAGGTGTTTTCAGACCGTGGTGTGACCCAGAAAGGGATGCCACACAGTGACAAGCCAGAAGACTTCTGCCTTTGCAGCTGGCCTGAGGTGATGGACTTGATGCGGTAGAACCCCCTGACCGGCAGGTGGGCGCCTGGGAGGGTCTGGGTACCCCTCTCTGATGGGGCCAGATCCCGCCACTGTCGCATGGCCTCGAGAGACATGTCCATTTGCGTTGCCAACAGAGTCTGCAACCACAGACATGACTCAATGTGCACGATTGCACAATGCATCACCACATGACATCAGGCCACACGGTTTTCAAAGACAGATGTGTGGTCATTGCACTATTCGCAGGGCTGGTCAATGTCCTAGAGTCTCAGATATGCAAGGCAGAGTCTGCAAGGACACCAGTGTGCATGGGCGCAGCTGCCTCTGGTTCTGCAGGGTTTTGTGATTGCATGGGTTGGGATCAAACCAGGAAAAATGGCAATGTTCTGATCCAAATGTCACAAGGATTTCACTGCACTCTCTGCTTACAGCAGTCACAGGTTAGTGACACACAAAGCAGTACAGCACAGTCTCACATGAGACAAATCCCTGCTCGTTGTTTGGTGACTTGGAGAGTGGTCAGAGAGTGGCAGGCACATATAGGGATGTGCAAATTACTCAGATCACACAATCAATGTATGTAATTACCCAGTGTCGCACATACTGCATCTACCATAACATTGAAATAGGCAGACCTGAAGATAGGGTGAGGCTTCAACAAGCTTTACAATGCCCTCCATGCCATCCATGAAGCCCTGGTTGCTGAATTGAGCCAGAACTGTGGACATGATAGCATGATGGTAGCTGGTCAGAAAGTGCTGGTCCATGCTTTGTCCTGCAGGTCCGGGCGTACTTTTGTCAGCAAGCGTTGACCTGGCTGACATTTGTATTGCTCTATGCGTCCGGTTTTTGTGAGTTTTAAAATCAACTTGGAAGCCACACACACACAAACAGCATCACATATATGATGCGCTCCACAGCCTGCACAAACCCATGTGCATACCCACATGTGTACATCTATTGACGGATCCTGATGTGGGTTGACATGAAGACGCGCATTTGCACGTCCTTAGGCAACAATTTTGCCACAGAGCTGCAGCAAAAGGTGACACAGCCAATGAAAGCATGATTGTGTGTTTGACTGCTAACTTCATGCTGAGCTGCAGATGGCAGTGAGTAGTGCAGAGTATCAACTTCGTTATCACACACATGTCTGATTGGGCTGCCTATGTGCATTCAGTCAGGCTGATATGAACGACTGGTGTGTCGAAGCTGCAGGGCCTGCCTATATTCAAACAGTCAGGCTGGAATCAACGAATAACGGTAATGATGATATGAACAAAATGATATCAACACCAACAGTCAGGCTGGAATCAATGATCAATGGTAATGATGATATGAACATGATGATATCAATACGAACACTGACATCAACAGTGAGCTTTCCAGGTCGTGATGAGCTTGAGGCATGACTGATGAATCAAGGCAAAGGCTCACCTGCAGTACTTTGTTGAACAGAGGCCTCCATGGATGTTGGCGAGACCATCAGACGACCCAGATCATTCACAATCACGCGCTTTCCTGGCCGCTTGTACAGAAACAGAAACTTTGCTCCCCTTGTCACAATGTCCTGTGTGACAAAAAGCTCTTGGGTACACAGAAGTGCCGGTATTTTTAGCAAAATGTATGTTTGATAGTGGGGCAGTGATCTCAGAAGCGCCTTGGGAGTAGTACCAGATTCCTACTTGCAAGAGAATTTGGATTGGTGGTGAAGGGATCTATACAGGCAGGCGTATAGCAAGCAGGGGCCAAGCTTAACTGAAGAACCGGCTTGAGAAGCCTGAAAGTGACAGAAAGAAATGCAGATCCACTGATGCTCAGAGGCTGTTCAACCCAGATTGGCTTTGCAGTCCTGATCAGCTCCCAGTATGAGGTTTTCTTGTGGCAATCAGCATGCCAGCATTTATATATTTTGGTATGGTCTAATTCAGACTGGACCTATTTGCACCAACCCTTTGCAACGGAGTCAGTGCCAGAGTGATTACGTGCACTCAGTTGCATTGAGCCAGCGAGCCAGCCGCAGAGATTCTGGCAGCAAAGCTGAACGCTGATACAATGCAGCAGCCAAGATGTTACAAGGTCGTGCAGCAACCGCATTGTTGGTCCATCAAAATTGTGGTTGCTGCTGCATATCTAGCCATGAATGTTGGGTGTACCTGGTCATTGATGATGCTCCAGGTGTCGGGCACAACATGGTTGTAGTCCCTGGCAAAGGCATGGTTGCCGGTCCTGGGAGCCCCAAAGCTGTAGCACACCACCTCCACAGACTGCCTGCCAGCTTCTTGCAGCTGCTTTCGGATGTCATAGGCTGCCAGTGTGGCCAAAGCACCACCCAGTGAATGCCCTAACACAAAAGAAGCAGTCAGAAGAAGCAGTCAAATCCACAAAAGACTGAATGTAATAAATGGTGGTCATCTACAACATCTCCCCAACGTAGAAACGCGTTTTTACTGTCCCCAGGCGGTTCTGGATTTAGATTTCCAGTGTAGTGATGATGTATCTGAACTGTATAGACATATCGGGATGGAAGAGAGCATGATGACAAGTAGAACAGTGATAATCAGAGCGATGATGTTGTATACGCTTTCTGGCTCATGATGAGCTAGGAATGTGCAGGGCAGAGCAGGCCCATCAGTGATATCGCATTCATCAAGTAAAAGCGAGACCATGAGGTGCTCAACATGTCTGCCAGGCCTATGCTTCCAATAAGCCGAGCTCAGCGCATGTGCCCAGTCCAAAGCAACAGCAATCCTCCACAACATGATGTGCTCAAAAGCGAATTTGAGAAACTGCCATTGCAGACAGCACTTCTGTAACACTTTGCAGAGGCAGCTGCTTGCATGATGTCTGACTCTTGTTTCACCACAAGCTGTCAAGACAGCACCCCAGCAAGCTCAGAAGCAGCACAAGTCGACATCACCTCAGCACTTTCTGAACAAGTCTGAGTTGACATGTAGCATTTGAGCAAGTTCAGAAGCAGCAGGAGTGAGCCTCACCTGTGACCAGGATCTTGAGCTTGTCGGCGCCTGCCTTGCGGCTGTTGACGAGCTGCATGATGCGGTTGATGACCTTGAAGTTGAAGCTGCCGGCCAGCCAGCTCTTCATGAAGCCCACATGCACCATTGGGCGCGTGCAACAGAAGGTGTGGCCCCTTGCTGGGGGGTGGGTCACCCTCCAGGCCTGTGACAACCCACACCAGTCAGAATCGCACACACATGATAAGCCGTGTGGGCCATGCATGCGTAGCGTCTGTAGCACATTGGTGTCTGTAGGGAGTGCATGTCCTACATTCAGACACAAAGAGACACTCACAATAACAAGCAGACAGGCAATAAAGACGCTGACCTGCAGATCTGACACTTCTTCATGAATGCATTTGCCCTGTCAAGATGAGCAGGCTCACCAGCAAGTCCACAGACACACATACAGACAGACAGAGCTACACACAGCAACAGATGTCTCCTACTTTCACACAGAAAGACAGGATTGCAGTAGTAAGCAGACATGCAGAGTATGACACTGACAGGGCATCCTTCAGGGATATAGATGCCCTGACAATTGAGCAGGCCCATCAGCGAGTGCACAGACAGCAGGCAGACAGACAGACAGGCATACTAACACTGACCTGCAGATCTGACAGGGCATTCTTCATGGAGGCAGTCCCCCTGAAAGCCACCACAATGGTGCTGTCACTCCACCCCATCAGGCACCGCGTGTCCAGCTGCACCTCCCAGAACAGCTCACTGTCTGTGAGATTGTACAGCCCCAGGGCAGTGCGCAGGTTCAGGGTGGTCCTTTCAGGTTGATGTGATGGGGTCCCGTTGACCGAGCTTGGGGACCCATTGACCGGGCTTGGGGACCCATTGACCAGGCTTGGGGACCCTTTGACAAGGCTTGGGGACATGCGCTTCCTTGATGGCTTCTGTTGGCTTTGAGGAGAGCCCTGCAAGAAGAATCTCATCATGGATTGCTGCACACAGCTTTTTGAGTTGCGCTTTCAAGCCTCAAAGGGCTGAATTACAATCATTACCAACAACAAAGTCACGGTGTGTTATGAAGTATCAGGCATGATTGTTACCAAAAGAGGACTTTGAGCTATGACTTCAAGTCAACAGGGCTGTATCACTCATGATCAATACTGAAGAACTGACTTTGAAGGGTGCTTTTGGGTCAGCAGAGGTGTCTGATTTAGAATCCAGCTGCAGCATATTTGTTTATGCCCCTGACTGCTTGAGCTGCAAACCCAAAAGCTGCAGATGACATGCAAGGAGACGCTAAGGAAGAAAGACCAGGTGAACTTTCCAACCAGCTTTTGCACGTGATACAACAGGCACAACAACTTCCAGACCATTGCATAAACCCGTAGATACAGTATCATGTCTACCCCTGGTGGCGCAGCAACATACCCTCTTGTAGTCATACACAATGCTGCTCCAGTACAGCATGTGCATCATGGTCTCGAAGCAGAAGATGGGCTGCTTGTTCAGCTTGTGGTCACCAGGCACTGTGAGGGCCCTGGCTGCCACCATGACAGGCTTGTCAGCCTCTATCCATGCAAACTCCTGCTCCCAAACCTGAAACACAACACAGTCTGAGGAACTGCTACAGCCAACAGCTCAAAACAATGGACGTGTAACATTTGCACTTGGGCCTGAATGGATGGTGGCAGAGTGGTGTAAAGGTGGTGTGAAGGTGGTGTGAAGGTGGTGCGAAGGTGGTTTGAAGGTGGTGTGAAGGTGGCGTGAAGGTGGCGTGAAGGTGATTTGTCACGATGCCAGCTGATGTAGGATGAGTGGGTGCCGAAACAGTGTGAAGCTGCTTTCAGGACAACATCTCAAAGCTTTTGATTCAGATGACTGATGCACAGAATCATGCTGCAAGATGCAGAGCACCATGTCACTCAGCAAGTGGGAAGTGTGTAAAACGTCAGCTGAACAAACGAAGAACCACAGCGTGCCAGTCTGATGCATTGGTCGCCATGCTTGCAGTAGCATGAATTTGTGGACCAATGAAATGAGGCAGGAAGTGAAAACGAAACCTGACAAAGGCTTGCTGAGTCAGCACGCTCACGGGTCATGTACCAACTAAGGTGCATTATGAGTTTCCAGGAGAGCTTACCCGCATGGCTACCGCATGTTCTTGTGGAGTGTGTGGCATGGCAATGTAGCTCCACACAAAAGCATTGGCCGTCATGACAACCTGCAGCAGCTTGCAGCATTCAGCAATGCTAGAGAAGCTCAAGTAACGCATGTGCAGCACGCATGTGATAGATAAAGGCAGCATTGTTCAAGCGTTGAGCAAGAACCAACCAAATATCTATGGTTTTGTTGATGCAGTCATTCATCGTTCATCCATTCATTCATTCATTCATTCATTCATTCATTCATTCATTCACTCGTGCATGCATGCAGTGATTGATCCATTATTTGTGCATTCAGCCACCCTTTGACAATTTCAATGAAATGCCATGCACCTGCCCCCCTAGAACCAGGTATGTGCAGCACCGCGCAGCTTAAGGCTAGAAAGCGCGAACCTTTCTTGCTTTCTAAGCTCTTTCTTTCCTGGTTGCGCGTTGCAAAGCCTAGATGCTATGAGGGATACTAGCAAGTTGACCTCATGCTCAAGTATGACAATCCATGAAGCTGCAGTACCTTGCAAAGACTATGCATGTGCTTTTGTGCATACAGCATGTGCACATGTGATGATGTATGTGTGTCAGTGAGAAATGACACGAAGTGACACTTGAATGCAATCCGAACACAGATGGACTGGGAATGTAGGTGTGTGTCAGCGCACAGGCAGCAGTATACCTGCATGCGCTTGGGTGCCGACAGCATATGCAAAACTGATGATAAATGTGTGTGAGTGAGCAGGCAGCAGTATACCTGCATGGGGGTGAGGCCCAGCCAGGAGAACTGGAAGCTGGCACAGCTGTTCAGCTTGACTAGCCATAGCAGGATCAAGGACAAGCCAAAGAAGGTCATCACAGTGGTCCGCAGCCTCAACTGCAGCACCAAAACATTAGTGGCTTTCTGTTCGTTTCTCTTTTCTGTTCTTTTCTTTTCTTTTCATTTCTGTTCTTTTCTGTGCTTTTTTTTTTTTTTCTTTTCTTAGCTTTTCTTTTCTTTTCTTTTCTTTTCGTTTCTTTTCTTTTCTTTTCTTGCAAGCCAATCATCACACCACCACCAGCAAGTACATCGCAAAAGAAGCAGTCGCACCAAGCTAGGAATGGATGCATTAAGCATATTGCAGGGCAGCAATCACAGCAAGAATGCATGCATGCAGCAAGTGTCTTACACTGAGTGATGCAGAGTAGACATTGAGTCGGGCAATGTACCAAATGTTTCAACGCATGCCACAAGCAAGGCTGTGAACTCTGCAGCAGGCAGGCACGTACGGCAGTTGCTGCTTGGCATGCACAGAACTTCATCTAAGCCATGCACTTCATGCGATCTCGGCACACATAGCACTGACAAAGCTTGACAGCAACCTTGATGCATACTAGCAAGGGGAAGCTAGGTAACATAGTCACCTGCAAGCGATAGAACACAACAGCGACCTGAATCTCCTCATAAGGCTGCTTCTTGTACTTTCGCAGCTTGTATATCAGTATGTAGCATGTGAGGGCGAAGTAGAGGATCGCCACTGCCACAATCATGTCGATGGAGATCTTGGTGGTCCGGTCAGCCCTGCACTTTGGCAGGGTCCCCCCTGCCTTGCACAGCTGTACCACCGTCTCAATGCCCTTCACATGGAACCCTGCACACCCATGTCATCTGTCTGTCCCAATCTGAGTTGCACAAGGTGTCTATGCTGACAAAGTCAAATCGTTTGACAGCTCCTGCTGCCTTGGAGAATAGTTCTTCTCGCAGAGTGAGATCCGCATCAAAGAGCGAAGTGCCCAACAGATTCAGTCTCGATTTGTCTACATGTGCATGGCTATGTGGTTGACAATCCCACGTTCAGTCAACCCAGCCCTGAACAGGCAGCCTTCCGTGTTCTTTGCAGATGACCCTAAAGCAGTGGGACATGTGACAGCATGCCAATTGTGTAACTTTTCTGGCGCTTGCTTCATAAACATGCAAGCAACACGTCTCACAAACAATACTACCAAGAAGATTGACAGACACAAGGAAGGTCTGTCAGTACAAGACAAGCTGTGCACAACATGTACTGATGCCTGACATGAGCTGGGACGAGGTGCGATCATGCCACGTCTGGCATGCTGTGTGCAACTTGAGCATGCAGCTGACATGCTATGGCATGCAGTATGTATCTGAGCCTAAGGCAATCCCGCCAACAGGCTACGCCATGTGCAGCCAAAACAAGGGTGTGTCCGAGCAAATCATTTGCAGTTGCAGCAGAGCAGGGAACACTTGAACACTGGTTCAGCCATAGCAGTGGCCATCTTGACGGTGGCCTAATGCTCAGCTGAATGTTGTTGAAGCAAGCAAAAGATGCAGAAACGGACACATTCGCATTGATACAGCTAGATACAGCTTTCAGACAATGACAATGCACTCATCAGCAACACTGTCATCTAATGAAAGATATTTTCCACAAAAAAAACAAGGGGTTACGCTTTTCAGCGATCATAACGGGAGCCTCCTAAGGCGGCAGCCCGGAGCTAGATCTCATCCAAACTAGGGAACGCTCATAGCAGTTCTGTTTCTGAAGTTTGCTTTATACTATGAAGCCAGCACCAGTCAGACAAAGGTGGCACTTTGTATGTTGCTCACTATGAAACATCATGCAGATATAGGAGCTTCCGTGGTATTTTCCAAAGAGCTACCTGAAGCTGTAGCGTTGCGCAGCCAGGCAATGCTGTGTGCAGCTTCCATGAGGAGCCAGGGTATGAGGCAGGGCCAATTCAGGTGCCAGGGCCCGTCCATGATCAACTTGCTTTGGCCCTCTGGGGGCTGAAAAGCTGCCTCGCCAGGAGCCAAAAGGCGCCTGCTACTCCTCTGCGGCACCTTCCAGGTTCTGGATCCATATGCATGGACCAGAAACAGTAAAAACAACTGCAGGTCAAAATGCCCACTTGACTCAAACAGCACTATAGGGTGACAGATCATGCATTGGGAGACAACAAAGGTTGCTTTACCAACAATGACTTGTGTGTGTGTGTGAAGACATCTCTGGTTGTATGTTGTGTTGCTGAAGTCAGACAGCCTCAGCAAGCATTTGCAGATGGCTGTCACCAAGGTATGGCAGGCCTGAGGCAAATGAGTGATGATAGACCAGCTGCTGCAATGTATCATGCAGTTGCTCTGTACATCGAGCATGGGGCCTTCATGCACACCAGGAGTGTGCAGGTAGGTTGCTCCGCTGGCTGCCAGACTGGCAAGCAAACTTGAGACATCGCCAGATTTTGCCAAAATGTGTTCAGCAGAGGCAAATGTGCACATTCCTTTGTGCTAGAAATCACAAAAAAGGGGGAAGAAAACCCCAAAATAAGCAGAAACCAAGACATTCATTTAGGCAGTGAAACTACTTACTGTGTTCCAGCAGGTCCAGCGAACCCAACCGCACCAAAAGACGACACGCCCAAAAAAATAGCAGGGCTCTTTCAGCAAGTAGATGTTGGGAACTATGTAAAACACCAGGTTGACTGACTGGACGGCCGCTTCGATGAAGAACAGGGTTGCATTTCGTTTTCTCCTAATCTTCCTGCACAATATCAAGCAATGGTCATATGGGTGCATTACATAGCACTACACTATATAGTACTGCACTTTTATAGCACTACACTCATGGACACTCATTGATCACATGCACGACCAGCCCTCAACTGCTTGCGTCACTAATAACAATAACAACAACAAGGCTTTCCAGCTCATGATGAGCTAGGTACATGCGGGACAAGTCTTGTCTTTTCAAAGCAGTCTGTCTTGCGCATCTCTATACGGTCTATTGCGTCACTGACCTTGTCCATTGCAGACAGCAGCAGTCAAACTTGTGAGCAGAAGGTGAATACATGTAAATGCTGTTTGCAACCGGGCATGGCAACTCTGCGTGGTTCCTCTGTGGGCTATTGGTTCAGGGAACCACTGACAAGTAAAAGGTGTCAGCTCATGTGTGAAGCCGATATATGCAGACATATCGGTGATGGTTCTTACCAGGTCTTTCTAAGCCGCCGTGCTTGCATGACTCGCCAGGCAAAGACCCCTAGGTTTGCAGAGAGCACAACCAGACACACACCCCCAATACATATGCTCCATATTGAGGTTGCGTTGTGTTTGAAGCGGGCTGTACTAGAATCCTACAAATATCAAATTCCATAATATTGTCATTGAGGCTTTCAGCATAATAGACATGCACGGAGATCAAAGCATGCAGTTGGGTGCTTGAAAGGCTGGTTACCTCTGACATTTTCTTGGTAAATTGCGCAGTGAGCACAGCTAACCCAACTAAGGTGGCCGCAAGGATTGCTCCACTGGCAACCTGCATAGCATTAAATTGCTTCAACATTGGCAAAGTTGCTTATGCGTTGCTGCAAAACAGAGAGGTGCCGTGATATACCCTGGTATCATACTCGTTCATGAAGTCGAACCGCAGAACTACTTCAGTGCTTGCGTCAACTGAAGCAAACTTTGCCTTGACCCTTGCAGCCTCGTTGCGGACGACATCACTGCTGTCTGCTATCGGATCCTGGCGTGAAGAAGCATGTGTTTCGTGCACAGTCCTGACGACTGGCAGATCACGGCTGGTCCGAGAGTTGGGATCACTTTGTGTTGTGGACTGAGAATCCAGTCGCTCAACGGATTGCCACTCGTGCTCCACCTTACCCTTGCGGTCACCGACCCGATCGCCTGGCACGGCATCGAGCACAGCATGGGCGTACTCAGACGCCAGCACAGACAGCGAGTTCCAGGTGCCGGTGCCATGCTGACGGTTTGACCGGGCGACTGCCTCGGCTAAACCGTCGGACTCCGGCTCAAGAGTCACATCTTCAGAAGTCTGTTGCTTTGAAGCATTTCGCATCGCTTGATAGTGGCGCCCACAGGCCCATGCTCAGCGCAAAGACTTACAGGGACGTGGAAAATGCTTGCAGTTAGGGGGCGCTTACTAGCAGGGCTGATAGATTACGGCCTGACTCAGGGCAAACTAGGTGCAAATACCATCACCTGCTACGAAATACACACAGTGTTGGATTGAAGCAACCAACCCCTACTTCGGCCGTTCTACTCTCTGCTTGAACATGTACAAATGCCACTTCTCAACGTGTACAGCATTGCTGACCAAGAGCACACATACCTTTTTCCTTTCATAAGCATGCCTGTGATTGGCAGTGGTCACCATTTGCTCACACAGAACAGTGCTCAGACATTGCAATAACTCATTCAGCCTGACATTCAAGATCAAACTTGTGAGGCAGAAGATGGCCTTGCCACCACCTTAATTTTGGGCAGGTGCTTTCAGCAACAGTTGTATCAAGTTTGCTGCATCAGCAGCAGCACTCCAGCTGTAAACAAAAGCATGCTGCCAGCGTGAGCTGTCCTTTGCCTCTTTATCAAGAGCCAGGGAGCATAGTGTTGATTGCTGGTCTGTGTCTGGTGACTGGTCATCAGCTGTATGTATACCTTGACACCTGGCACCATCAACATCAGCAGCATCTAACTGCGGCTCCTGACTGCTCTTCGCAACTGACACATCTGATGACTCACCCATACTTGCCAAGGCTTCCTTTCCTTGCGTTGACGCCTCAACATTTGAGCCAGCAGCAAGAAAATCATCACCCACAGGCTTCTGGGATGATGAAAGGCACTGCCTACAGTCCTTAATTGGAAGTCCTTGTTCTGTAAGGAGCCGCAAAAGGGAGCATTCACTGCCATCAGGGTAGTTCTGCCGAGCCAAGTTGTGATCATTGGGGCCTAGCCTGGTGCAGGGGCAATAATCACCTCTGCCATCCCCCAGGTATATGACTTGGCGATAGTTGCGTTGAAGAAGAAGCTCCTCAATTACCTGTATGAGGCATAACAGCTTCTTGCAGATGGACTCATTGCTCATCCTTAATGCAAGCAACCAAGAGAGCTTGGCTGATGCATTTATGGATGCAAAACTCAACGCCTGATGTAGAGGCATATGTGCTGTTGCTGCAGTAGTCAGTGCTGGGTTGTTTGAAACTCAAGCTGCAGCTGTGCAGACGCTATTGCCAAACTTCATTGGTGAAACTGCTGCAAAAAAAGAAAGATGGCAGCAGGTAGACCCCGATGCGACTGACACTGCATGAATGTTTGTGCAGGCAACACCGGACTAAAGTCCCACTGTGTGGAGCTGAAAAGGGATCAGGTCAAAAGCTGCTTGGCAAAAGCATCATGATGAGAATACTTACCAAGCCTTTGCATAGATTAGGAGGGCAAGCTGCGCACCCATGTGGCTGTTCATGATAGGGGCTGATCCTCAAGGCCCCATCTACAAACTTAGCTGGATTGGTGACGATGTCATTGAAGCAACCCTGTGTCAGCATGGTTGGTTATACAGCACCAGCGGCAATGATATCCACAGACATCATGATGGGGCTGTAGTAGCAATGGCCCCGCCTGCTGGTTCATGCATAACAAGATATTTGCATGACATGACCAACACGCTCATGCGCCATATCAAGATATTGTAGATCAGATACATTTAGACAAGTAGAGTGGTGCATATAGAACCAGGACATTATGGGTTATGCTCTGCAGCAATGCCAGTGAGGGTCTTGCATTAATGCAGTAAGATGATGCCAACATGCATAAGCTACAAATGAGTCTGATGGCTGCAATACCCCAGAGAACAGATCTGACGCGTGTGTCATGCTGTACCTGTAAGCCTTGAGCTTGGAGTATGTAGTCAATGAAGACTGTGTTGGCATCACTGACGATGACCATGTGTACATTGCTGCTGCCAGATGCTTCTTGCAGAACCTGCAGGCATCATGCAAAGCAATGTAAGCCTGACATTCCAGGAGCATTAAAAGACTATGTAATATCAAAATGTCACAATTGCATGTGTCACATTGCAACATGACATATGTTCTAATCAAAATAATGTATACCCAACATACCTTTATATTGTGTAATGAGTGATATAAGACACATGAGCAATAAGCTATGAGAAAACAAGGCATATGACATGCACCCAATGCTGACAGGGTTGTCATGACCACACTTTTGCACCAAACACACAAATGTAGAATTAAGCTGCTAGGCTGCCCATGATGCTGAGCAAAACACCGAATGTATGTCCATAACAGGGCATACCTCATGCATTCTGTGGTGCATTGGCGCCCTGACACAAACAGCCTTGATGTCTGCAGCTGTACTGCCTTGCTGGCTGTGCAGTGCCACCATAGCTGCATCCATCAGCTCAGTCCACGGCAGCCCTTGTGCCTTCAGCCTGATCACAGCCAAAACGGCCATGTTACCAAGCTTTCCCTTGGCAGAAAAGAAAAAGAAAAGTTTGCGCTTTTCAACGATCATAATGGGAGCCTCCCAAGACGGCAGCTTGGAGTTGGCCTTTGGCAATCTGGCCCTTGAACCTTGGCCTGTGCTCAAGCCTGGGGTCATTCAGTTTGTTGCGATGTAGGGAATGGTTGCAAGCTTCTGCACTTTGTGAGGAAGGAGGTGAGTGTCAAGCTTGATGGATGCAGGGTTGAGGCTTGCCTCTACCACCACCCCCTGGTTCAAAAAGTGCAGAGGGGCACAAGACTTCCTACATTGCAGCAGATTGAGTGGGCCCTTGGCTATAGCACAGGCAGATTGCAATCTTTAATTAAGCATGCAGCAACAATGTTCAATGTTGAACTACAGATGTTGTGTCCACTTCAGCTGTTGAATGAATGTTGCTGAGTACATTATCAGATGATGAAAATGAGTGTACAATATGGTGTCCTGTCCACATGCTAGGTGCAATGTGTATCAGAAATCACCAGAACTATGCAGTAATCACTGACATATGCATCAGTCAATAATGCACCTGCACATTGTGGAACTGTGATTGATTTTGTTGCAACAAAACAAGCAAAATGATAGCCTGTTGACACAGCAGATTGCAGGGATGACATGATTTCACCTCTGGAAAGAATCCCAGCCACCCAGCTCGCGCACAACAAAGGTGTCACTGTTCTCCTCTATCATGCTCCAGTCAAAGTCCAATACTAGCAAAATGTTGGGTGAAACACGTCCCAAGGATGGAAATGCTGCAGGGTCACCAGTCCCGAGCATGGACTGTGGGGGACGGACAGTCCCAGGGCCAGCATCAGATGCTAGGGATGCACCAGTGCCAGACTGGACTGGAAGCTGGCATGGGGATGCTATTGTCCTAGGACTGCGTGCTGCATTAATGGATGAAGAAATCCCAGGAGTCCCTTCATCAGCCCCAGCGTTCGACAGTGGGGATGGTTGTGAAGCTGCTGTGAAGCCAGCATCATGTTGACTTGCCCCAGAAGCCAACACAGCAGCTGCAGGGACCAGTCCATCAGTCCCAGGCATTGACACTGAGGATGGACACTTGAGGACATCTTGGGATGGTTTGGGTCCCAGCACCAGCTGATAGATCGACACTGGTGTGAGGAGGTCTGGCTTCTGCACTTGACGCAAGCACCGCCAAATAAAACCATGCTCAGATGCTGTCTCAAGGAACGCTGAGGTTTCCTGCCTGTCCGGCATGGCTAAGATGACCTGCATGCAGTCCTTGGTAGAAGCCAAAGTTTGGCATGATAAGGCATTGACTGTATGCAAGTAGTATAACATCAGATAACCTGACCTGCATGCAGTTCTGGGTAGAAGCTAAAGTTCACATTTGGCATGATGTGGTAAGGGAGTGACTGCGTGCAATCCTGGGTAAAAGCTGAAGTTCGCTTCTGGCATGATATAGTAAGCAGCCGACTGCATGCAATCCTGGGTTGAAGCTTAAAGTCGCATTTGGCATGATATAGTAAGGGACTGACTGCATGCAACCCTAGGTAGAAGCTGAATTTCACATTTGTTATGATGAAGGACTGACTGCATGCAGCTAGTGGACATCGAGGAACCAACAGACGCTATGCTTTGGGAATTGGCAAACATTTTGACAGCAAGGGCCTTGCTGATATGCAAATAGCATGATGGACCATGACGCCCACATGATGGACCCACTCATATGTGCTGCTTGTGACATCATACATTGTATGCGCCTTACACGCACATAGAATACAGGGGATCAGATGCGCTATTTATACAGCGTGTGCAGTGCCCTGCCACAGCAGCTGCTGTGGTCAATGAAATGCATGACAGGTAAGCAGTCAACTGCCCTTTGACTTGTAACTTGGCACATGATGTAAGCAGGTGGAAGAAGAGGAGAGGAAGAGTAGCCAGGCTACCTGAACATCATGCTTGACGACAGTGTACGCTGCAATGGTCTGCAGCAATGGCAGGAATTGAGCAGAATCATACGTGATGTCAGATCCCAGGATCAGGTCAGGTTGCAGCTTGGCTGGGCCATAGGGATGATCTGATAGACAGCAGCCCCACTGCAATACGCACAGTGCCTGAATGCTGCCTGCAGCACCCTGTGCAAGTTTGTTTCAGTAAGCATGCCAATGCAGATTTGCAAGGCGTGATTATACACAGCAACTGGCAGCAATTCTGCAGCCAGAGCTTTAGCAGGGCAGAGGACATAGATACGGCAGTCAGGCCTGTAGCTGCATATTTCATCATCACAGAAGGTCAGAAGGTAAGCCTGGAGGAAATTTGTAGGTAGCACTGTTGTACCTGGGCAGTCTAGAAGAATTTGTTCATTTGCCTTGGTGTTTATCTGCATGAGCTGCATCATTTCTGCCATGTCTGACAGCACAACATTGGCACCGCTCAAAGCTGCTGCCTGTGCATAAAGAAGACCACTGGTCAAATGCGACAGCGATCTGACTTTCTCAGGGCAAACTCAGTCAACCTGCATACCTGACCAGCTAGACCTAGACCTGCCCCAAGCTCAAGCACTTGTTGATGTCTCAAGGCGGACGGATGTTGTACACAGAGGAAAGACACCAGCTCGTGGGCTGATGTCCATACTCCGTTTCCGATATGTTGGCCCAAGACGTTGTCTGGGTCAGAGATCACCTGTAACTGCTGATCATGGCCTACGTCCAGAGCATAACGCAGAAATTTTTCTCTGCCCTGCATGTCTGCAGCGTGTGTAGACAAGCAGGTTGTGTGTAAGTACTGACTCGCGCGTCGAGACCAGCAATCAGTCATCCATCAGTCAGGGCATGAGTCACTGCCGAGTTTTGATAAGTTACAACGTCACATGCAGCATAGCTGAAGCATTGCATTGCATTAAGGACTGACTCGCTGCCTCTTCCTTGAACGCATTTATACTAGGGCTGCGTCAGTCGAAGTCGACTTACTCTGCAGTCAAATGGCCACAATGGATGCATGCGACTTTGCAAAAGCATTGCTTGCAGCAGGTGGTGCAGCTTTCATTATAAAGTGCGATGATTCAATATTGGCAATATTGATGTCATCGCTCACGAAGTAACATTGGCAACAATCTGTTGCACAGGCATGAAGGGCCAAGTATCCAAGAGCCAATGTGCATGAACTTTATTTGAAATGTAATCTCAACTCAATGCGTTCATGGTATCAAATCAGTTTCAACTCAATGTGTTCATGAAATATAGCTCAATACATATAGCGGAATACATCTACGTAGATGTATACATAATCTTTTATAGTCTTGGAAGCATCAAAGCTGCCAACTGTTTGTTCAACAGAAATCGACAGGACTGCATGGGGGGTCTATACTATCACCCTTGCATGATGTGTTGAAGTCTGCTCAAAAAGCTGAAAGCACCACTGGACAACTTGGAAGGCTTTAGATATGGCAGCGGTGTGTCACTCAGAGCTGAAGTTGGATGAGACCAAAACAATGTTGAATCAAACATTCTGCCATCGCCTTGCAGATGCGATGTAGTTTGAGGTCCCTGGAATTCTCCATAAATATACAAACCACAATGATCATACCTGGGAGACCTGCCCTGGTCATTTTGACAAGAAGTTGCACTGACCTGCTGGAATGTCTCAGTTGCCCAGTTTGTATCTGCACAGCCGTGGTTTTGTACATACTCTTTGTAGTCACAGACTGCAGGGTCTTGTACAAATGGAATGTCGGCAGGACAGGCATAGACAAGATTGTGGCACAAGGCGAACATGCCCATCTTGCTCATGTCCTGATGACACTCAAGGCCCCAGTTGTTGGCTGCCTGCCGTGCATCATGAGAGATGTCAAACAGCTTCTGCACTGCGCTGACCCTGCATAGATGTGCATTGTTGCTGAAGCCTGCAGTGTGAGTTAGTGGAATGGGGACACGGGTATCTTGCACGACACATGGGCTGTCAAAAAGAATGCCCGTGGTGATGCGCTTGTTGAATCTGATGTAGTTGATCCAATCATGACCTTGAAACAGAGCCAACAGCTCCATTGCCGTGTGTTTGATGTTTGTGTATTCAAACATCCAGTCATCCTCCACAAACATAAGGTAGCTGCACCAGATTTGCTCCTCACACATCCTGAGAGACCTGTGGTAGGTCTCTGCTATACCTCGGCTGAAGCGCAAGGAGAACCTGACCCAATAATAGTCACGACTGACCTCCTCAATCAATCTTTGCAGGTTGTGCAAGACACCTTCTAATATGTCTACATGGTCCTCATAGCTGCTGGCATCGACCCAGATGTATGCTTCCAACGGTTCTCGAGGAGTCTTGTCGAATTGGCCAAAGAAAGCGTACAGATAGCTTGTGATTGCAAGCTTATATAGGGTGATGTCTGTTCCCATGGTTGCTCTGTACACACCATGTATGACAAGTGCGACGGGGAACCTAGCTTCCCTGGCATCTTCTTCGTCCCCGGCAAGAGCACACGTCAGCAACAGCAAGAGCATTGCTGCTCTGAGGAGCTGTCTCATGTCCGCAGCTGTAGAAGGCGGGTGTGGAAGTATCCCGTGTATACACCGGGTCTGCAAAACATTCGCAGTCAAACACAGGACGACGTCAACGAACCTTTGTTACAACTGAAAGAACGGACTTGCCGAGTACCTGTCGTGCTCGACCTTGAGGTATGATCGCGCGCAGCCTGTGCAAGCAGAATAGCTTTATCATATGTAAACACCACCGGCACCGTGTCACTTAGCTCAAGCAAGCGGAATCACCAGCACCAGAACCTGCTGCTGAAAGCATGCAACAGCTTGCTCGGAAGGCGTAACGGGTCCCGTGCGCAACCGGTCCATTGCGCGATCAATCCCCCTGATCAATCCATTGACAGTCTGGTGCACGAGGTCGATCGAGAAGTGAAGAAGATAGATGGGATCAGCAACATTAGTCAGTCATCGGTGGGATGCCTCACAGAGACCACAGATCACCATCGAAGACGGAGCAACAGTGCGACGTGAACCCATGCAGATATAAGGCAGCATGCACTCAGGGCGTGAGCCTTCGAATCCGCATTTCGAGCACGCTGTTGTGAAGCAAGTCGCTGATAGTAGTTCGACCTCACAGCTTGATCTCGCAAGCTGTGTCGTGGCTTTCGGCAAACCTCTCGAGCTTATTTCTGGTAGCGAAAGCAATGTGACGCATGATCAAGTTCATGCCCAGAGCGAGTGCTCAAATGCAACTCTAGCAAATGACCGAACCATACACTCTGATGTAGCCTTCCGCCACTTGTCCGATGTAAACACGCTACCCCGCAACGGCTGATCAGCAGCCCTCATCAGCCAGGAAGTGCACAAAATGACGGACGGCATGGTTCGATTGGAAGCTTCGAAAGTCCTGGCCAAGCTTCCGACCCAGGCTGAGAGTGCAACGGGAGTTGTTCTGCGTTTCGACTTCCTGAACACTCACGACACAAGAGTAGGCATATGTTTTTTGGCGTTGCAAATGTGGTTCGGCTGCTGAAGGCTGCAAATTCACCAAATCCGTGACTTTGCTGCAGGTTGCTATGTACGTGATCTTTGCTACGACACTTGCCGGATTCATCATTCTGTTGGTGCAGTTCGTTAATCTTCTGACAAAGGTGCTGAAAATCTCGTAAACACATGGCCTGCAGTCCCAAAGCCTGCAAGCACAAGGACTGTGCATATGCTTCGTGGATGCAACTATGGCTAAAGCACGATTTGCATCGTGTGCAGGATCCCAGCACACATCGCTTTCAACAGAACACAGATTATGTCTGGAACGTGTCTGTTGGAGGTCTGTGCTTGGTACTGATGACTGCGGTATTGACCGTGTTTGCATGCCGTGTGTTCAAGGCGCGCAGGCACAAGAAGCTGTGGTAAGTCTCACACTTGCAGTCTCTGTTTGGAAAGCAGACCCGGGACATACAAAATGGCTTCTCAGTCATGCCCTTTTCCCTGATGTTGCTGAGCGCAGCACTAATCAGTGCTTCGTTGCATCTCAAGAAATGACTACATGTAAGCACCTGCACAGGGAGGCAAAGCGCAAAAGATTGGCCATGCTGTTTGGACTGGAAGGAGCTGTGCAGTGGCTGAACCTGGTGTTCTATGTGATTCCAAACATCTGGCTGCTCTTCAAACCATGCTACTACTTCTCTCCTGTCATCACCATCTGTGCATGGGTCCGATGGAGCTGCTGGAATACGGTAATTACCGTACAGTTACCGCATAATTACCTTATACGCTACATTTGCCATTGATGACCTTCTTTGCCATGCTTCTGTTGGATAGCTTGCATTGAACCAAAGGCACATATCCTTGATTCCTTGTCACTGCTACAATGCCACAGCTGTGAGCGCCCATACGCATTTGGAACAGTGGCCAATGATGCTGCAACTGTTCTTAGGTAAATGTGCAGCTATAATGTAATACCCGGCATTCCATATGCAGACTACACGGGTAATCAGGTATGCTGTTCCGTTCAACGATTGGTGGTACTTGCAGTTGTTTCTCTTGTTCTTGGTACATGGTCACGGAGGGCGCTTGATCGAGCTCAGGCCGAAGCCCAAACTGCTCCTGTTTGGCCCTTGGAAGTTGCAGTGGCCTTGCTTGACCCCTTGGGTTTTGATGGAGGTTGCTGTCAGCCTTGGCTTTTTTCGCAATGCTGCACCAGGTTTGCTTGCCCTTAAACTAAACGCCAACAGCACATAAACTGCATGCACTGCACATGTTTATTGAATGTCAAGTCTTGTCTGGCTGTTAGTCTTGCTGTCGGTCTTGCTGTTGGTCTTGCTGTTGGTCTTGCTATCTATCCCTGCAATTTTAGCAACGAAAGTGTCATAAGTAGGTGTTACCTTTGCTGACTGCTGCTATGCAGCAGGTTCATGCCTGCCTTTGTGTGCATATTACGGTCTTCAGGTCTTGCTCCAGCAGCATTCATGACAGTGTTCAGACATGCAACTCTTGCTTGTGTACTATCTTGCAGACATTGACCTGACGGATCTCAAGGTGACAGTTGCTGCATGCAAGGCCAGGGTGATAGTCAATAAGTGCTCTGACAGCTCACAAACTGATCCCATAACCCGGATCTGCGTTTACTTGACTGTGACAATGTCACTTCTGTATTTTGCCACCACTTGCACAATGTTTGTGTGGAAACTGAGGCAACACAGGCGCTTGCCCTATGAGCAGTTTCAGATGGAAAGTGTATTCTACAGATTGCAGGTAACGATTCCAGTTCTGCATTGTGCTTTATGTTCTGTGTGTCTGCTTGCCCATGGCATTTCTGCTTTTGTGACACTGTTGCCATGTGTGTGTGCTTGCAAATGGTAAAGGCAATCTTACCTTTCAGGATGTGAAGTTATACCATGTCTGCTGTGCTCTACTACACCTGTAGCCTTCAAAGCTGTGTTACTGCAGCTGAGACTTCGTGTGGTAGTCATGATCCTGTTTGGGCTGTGCATGATCCTGCTCTGGCTGGTGGATGTGGGCAGCTGTGCAAGCTTTAAGTTTCTCTCTTTAGGCATCATGCCAATGCAGGTATGTCTTACAGCATCCTTGCATCACCACATGCCTAATTCAATTTCTCACAAATAAGCACAACTAGGTGATCCTCATAAAGTGGGCTGTGCAGAAATGCAGCTTGATCTGCGTTACAGTGATTGCCTTGACATGCATGTCACCAAAACTGGAAAGCAAATGTCATTACTCATGCCCAAGCATTGTTTGGTAAGAACATTGCACATGACCAGATGACAAGGATATGCTTGTCTGTCGAAGATGACCTGCGCTGAAATGAATTGTAGCGTCTGTCCACCGTCAGTGCATGGGGCGTGCTTTGTTATGCCCTGTTTCCCCCTCCCCCCCCGCTCGTGTATACATCAAATTCCTTATTCTTGCCAGTAAGTGCATGCTGTAACCTGTGGTGTATGCTTGAGCGCGCAGTGTGCAAATGCGTTTCTGGTAGATTTCGAGCAAAAGCATTACATGTCTGCAGGTCGTGATGACAGCCAATGCTTTTGTGTGGAACTTCCTGTGCATGCCACATGTGCCTGAAGACAATGCTGCGATGAAACGGGTGAACGTGCAGCTCACTGGCGTTGTATATGCATACATAAGATAACATGAGACTTGGGTGACAGCCTGTGCAGGAGCCACAGTTTGCATCCAAGCACGCCCTAAACAGGAACACATAGTCAGCATCCTTGGAAAGCACTTAAGTGCAGCAGTTCACCATGCATCAGGCATCAGCTATGTACCAGGCATGCCATGTGCTCAACGCACAGATACTGCCAGCTTGCAATGCCTTTGTTGCCTGATCCTTTGTTGCAGCAATCGCGCATACATCATTGATTGCAGCAAGCCTGTACCATCCATGTCTCGAATTCCAACATTCTGAGCCTTCTTTTGCAGGCTTGGGAGCAAGAGTTTGCGTGGACAGAAGCTGAGAAGCCAGTAAAGATGGCCGCTAAAGCCTTGATGGTGGCAGATTCCCAAAACATGAGCCAGCAGCCCATCTTCTGCTTCGAGACCATGATGCACATGCTGTACTGGAGCTGCCTAGTCTATGACTACAAGAGGGTAATGAATGCAGCAAGTCTTGCATGTTGTGCAGCAGCTGTTATGACATGTCAAATGTTTGGCGTGACATGTTAAGTATTTGGCGCTTTGACAGCTTACTTCACCATGTTGAGCTATATCTGAAAAGTCATCATGCTTAAATCATTACCATTGATCATCTTGACAAGCAACATGATACCTTGATACCTTTCCTGCATAGCACAAGGCAACGCACACATGTACTGAGCGGGGAGTATGCAAGCACAAGATATACTCAGTGTCCCCAATGCAGCCAGCATTGTTTGTGATGCAGGGGCTCATTCAGCAGCACTCTTCCCCAAACCAATCACATGAGCAAGAAGATGGGCAAGAAGATGGGGAAGAAGATGTTGGGCATGGAAACAATATGCAAGAAGTCCAGATGGCAGGTCCAGAGTGCAGAACGACCATGACTTTGCCGGCAGCAATGCAGCTGTACAACTTGGTTCATAGTGAGCTTGTTTGGGAGCTCAAGCTGGACACACGCTGCCTGATGGGGTGGAGTGACAACACCATTGTTCTGTCTTTCAGGGGCACTGCCTCCATGACTAACGCCTGGTCAGATCTGCAGGTCAGCATTGAGTCCGCAACTGTTAAGTTGAACGCCAATCATGCAGCTGTTCAAACTTGCCGTCATCGACAATGTGCGCAGTGTAGTATGTAAGTTCTGTGCAAAATCAGGCCTTCTTGGCCTTGTTGCTGTTTTTGGCACAAGTGCAGCCTAAGCTGTAATGACTTACGTATTGTCAGTCTTGTCATATCATCATTCACACTTGTTACGCTGCATTGACCTACACATGCAGGTGCCATACTTAGATGCCCTGTTATCATTTCAAGACTCTCAATTCTGACCATGAACTTTTGACATGATGAACCTTTGTGCAGGCATGGAGGGTACCCCACCCCCCCACAAGGGGTCATAAGTTGATGGGCACACGCCCACTGGTGCATGTGGGCTTCATGAAGAGCTGGCTGGCCGGTGGCTTCAACCTCAAGGTCATCAACCGCGTCATGCAGCTGATTAGCGCTCGTCAAGATGCCTCTGCCGAAGTGAAGGTCTATGTCACAGGTACCAATTGTCATTTTGTACTTTTGCTATTGATGTATGTATTTGTTTGTTTATTTATTCATTTATTACCCTTGACCAATTTATGCATTTATTTACTTATTTATTTACTTATTTATTTATTTATCCATTTTTTTTTATTTGCTTCATTTCATTATTTATTTATTTATTTGTTTGTTTATTTATTTATTCATTTATTACTCTCGATTGCATACATACTTGTCAAATTGCATGTTTCCATGTGTTGCATGGGCCTAGAGTTATTATCTACATTGATGTTTATGGCATGGGTTGGATTCCTCTTGCAATGTTGCCCATCGTGCACAGGCATATATGTCTATGTAGCCCGCATGCAGAAGCAAACCGAGACTAAACACCACTGATGGTGAACAACTCATGAACACATCATGCCTTTGACACTGACATTGGCACGGGTCATAACATACTATGCATGTGCCAGAAAAGGATTGCAGTGCAGTCAGAAATTATGATATATTATTAATGATATATTTTATTAGTTATATTTTGTTTAATTGTATTAAAGTTATATCATGTGTTTCCTACAGGGCACTCACTAGGTGGTGCACTAGCGACACTAGCAGCCTATGACATTAGCAGAGAGCTGCAAGAGTCAGGGCAAGGCGCCGTGAAGGTGATGTGTTACAGTTTTGGCGCCCCCAGAACCGGCAATCATGCATTTGCCCATGACTACAACCTCAGAGTCCCAGACACCTGGAGCATCATCAATGACCAGGTACATATGCATGCATGCGTTAACAGGAAACAAGCCCAGTATATGAGCAACCCCTGATCTTTGCATGTTGCCTTTTGGGTCTTGCTGTCAGCCTACTGGTTGACAGGCCTTTTTTCAGTAAGCTCAGCAAGCCA
>JAABUK010000356.1_pt1:90000-99348 | contig 99348 bp, 110 predicted proteins | sample 5559141 | NCBI WGS metagenome assembly JAABUK01 (sample SAMN10711869, study PRJNA513367) | rock metagenome | isolation source: Antarctica rocks | place: Antarctica: Victoria Land, Pudding Butte nord | collected 2016-01-03
GTTTCAACACTGCCTATGTTGCGGTCAACAATGCGGCTGCATGATGAACATCTTTACCATGACCATACACTTTGTACATGCATGCTGTAGCCTGATGCATGTACTGCCACTGCCACTGCTGGGGCTGAATAGCAGCTGATATGGTGGCTTGAATACGGAACAAGTAGCTTGCCGTACATCACAGTCTGATCGTTTTGGCTCTGAACATGACATGATCTCTGTGTTTGTCAGCTTGTAATCTTCAGCTTCTTTTGCACATCTCCCGCATGTACCAAGCTCATCATGTTTTTATTGTCACTATTATTGTGATTATTATTATTATTATATTATTTTTGTCATTATTATTCTGCATAGTTTTGGTGACGAGCTGTCGGGAGATGGGAGGGGCGGGGACTTCTACCAGGAATGTGCAATGCTGGGATGAGGCTCTGGGGCTGGCCAGGAAGCACCATGACATCATGCTTGAAGCTATGACCACCAAGTGCATGGGGGGTGTGGCTAAACAGTTTGGGTGCGCTGCTGAGCCCTCAAAGATGCACACCTTGTGCTTGGCTTGTGCGTTTTGATGGTCGCCTGCTGCAATTGCACTAAGTACTGTCACAGCCATGCATGACTTCTGCATCCTGACATGCCAGCATGACTCGTGCCTTTCAACTGTGTACGGTGCCTGCCTGTAGCTGCTTGCTGCTGGAAGGTGCTGATTAGCTTCACCGAAGGCGTGTTGGTGTTCACATGGTGGCAGCTTACAGCCAGTCTCGTCAACAGCTTTGTATAGAAGCAAGCAGGCCTGTTCTGTCGCATTGCTGCCTATTGTCGGTACAATTTTGGATGGATTGTTGTGCCTCATGCCAGATAGCTGTTACAGCAGCCTTGTAGGGAAGAGTTCGGTATGCCTCTATGTTTGGCTAAACTGATTGCTAGCCACATACCGGTCCATTGTTGCCAACACTCTGCTCTGGAAGCAAGCAAGCATGTGTTTCTTGCAGCAATGCTCTGGACAGACACACTCTCTCATGCTTTCTGCAGGGAGTTCTCTGCACTGGAGGAGAGCCGGCAGCTCTGGTTAGCAATGATGAAGGCCTGTCGGGTGAGGGGCCCAGCAGGGGAGCCTGGTCTGTACATGTGTGCGAGGAGCCTTGCTATCACTCTCAGCAGCATAGCTGAGGGCAAATTCCAGCAGTCAAAGTGTGGGGAAGCTGAAATTTTGTGCAGAGAGGCTCTGCTGGTAATCTTGTTTGCCTGTCGCTGCTTCTGTACCTTTTTGCTTTTTTTCCATTCGTTTTTCATTTTTCTTTCATTTCTCCTCTCGTTTTTCCATCTTTAGGGAAAAGAAACACTAAAAGAGGGGGCAACAATTGAGGCGTTTGCAGCAAATAAACACTTGGTGTTTTGGTGGTGCTCTGCTGGGAGCATCCACCTCCTGTCAGCATGCACAGCATTCAGGAGAGACTGAGTGGCACATGTAGTAGATCATGATTTCCGAGAAAACCAGTGTGTAGGCTCCTTGCATCGTTATGTTCGCCAGGACCTGCTGCATGGTGCTTGCATAGTAACAAGTGCGCATACCTGCAGCGTAATGTCCTTGCCTGCATCAGCGTGCGCACAGGACAACAAGCTAACGATGAGTTGATGTTCTCATGCAGTTGATGTTCTCATGCAGTTCATGTTCTCATGCAGCTCATGTTCTCATGCAGCTCATGCTATCATGCAGCTCATGTTCTCATGCAGTTCATGTTCTCATGCAGTATCTTGATGTTCTCATGCAGTATCTTGATGTTCTCATGCAGTATCTTGATGTTCTCATGCGGTTGATCTTCTCATGCAGTTCATGTTCTCATGCACTGGATGTTTTCATGCAGTATCTTGATGAAGTTGGGGGGTATCTTGATGAAGTTGGACGTGGCCCAGAGGTGCTGGAGGTGCTGGAGGACAATCTGGCATTGCTACGCAGCCTGGCAAACATGTGCCAAGTGCATCCTGCTTCAGGGGAGCATGGTGGCCAAGAGTGGCATGACAAAGCTGCAGTCTACAGACAGCATGTCATTGCAGTGCTGAAGCGCTTGGGGCGCTCTGTGCCCTCTAAATGTGGTCTTTGTCACAAAGCCCTCAATGCTGACAAGGCGACAGACAGAATGACTCCTTGGTCAGCTTTGATCGTGCAGGAGTGTGGGCATATCTTGCATATCATGTGTCTCATGAACTGGCAAGGCAAGCCAGGACAGCAGTGTCCCACCTGTGTAGTACGCAGCAAGAGAGAAAACTGAACTCTGCCGCAAAGTAGTAGGCGCTATCCCTGTGCTGGAGGTTGATACAATTGTGAAAGCTCTACATCAGCATCTGGGCAGCACCCATGTCTGTGCTCTGCATTGTCCCCGGGCAGCTCCTTCTGTTGGGGTTGCCGCATGCACATATTATTGGTTTAGACCTTTCAGCCAGCATAGGAGGTATTGTCAGCTGCCTGTTTTAGATAGGTGCACGCAGCATTTTCTATATAGTTCACTCGGCTGTCATCAATTACCAATTGTTTATGGCCATATTGCTGGGGGGCAGCATGTTGCCAGGGCCGATAGGGTCTGCACGCATTGTGGTGACTGTTGCAGATGAGGCACATGAATTTTGAATGTCCAGCTCTCCATGCACTTCGGCAGCAGTATGCTCCTTTGTCTTCCACGGACTTCAACACTGTAAGGGAAGTTACATGCAGAGGGTCAACCTGTCTTGGTGTCTTCCAGTTGTCAACTTTAATTTGTCTTCTTCTTTATGTGATCAGACTTGCTGGCTGGCTGAAGCATTGTAAAACCTTCTCTCTCTCGCAAAGACCAAGACAAGATGGTCTAATTGATGACATGTCAGCAGCAAACTGTAAACGTCACAGAAATTCACGTCCGCTAAGGATGGTTCTGACAGCATTTCTGTTGCTGCAGATCAGCAAAATTAGATGCCTCAGACTTCCAATGTCGTCACGGTCTCAAATTCAAACTTGCAGTCAACAGTAGCATGCTTAATATGATGCACCTGCATGTAGTGCTCTAGTTTCTTCCATGGCAGGGCAAATGCCTCACGAGCGTACAGGACATTTCCGGAGACATCCTCTCCTATTTCGCGTGTGTATGAAATGCTTTGGAGCCTGGGCGCTTCCAGTAAACCTAAAATGTCACCCATGATACCAGCTGAACCCTGAAAATCCACGCTCTGAAGAGCAGTCATCAAATGCCATGGCACACAAAAATATATAGCACATGTGACATCTGCTGCAACCATAAGAAATTCAAGCTTGTTCAGATGTGTCAACTGCTCGTGAAATGTCATGCAGAGACCTACATCATGAGCTTTGTTTTCAAAAACTTGCAGGGTCAGATGTTGCAAGTGGGAAAGACTGTACAACCACTTTGTGTCAATGATGCCGTCTACTGCTTGACTAGTGAGAAAAAGCATGCTCAATCTAGTGAGACCAGACAAACTAAAGAATTCAGCAGGAACATGAATGGGAGCAACAAGACATAGTGAGTTTGCTACATCAGGTGCAGTAACAACAGCATGTTCGCCGCACTCCAACACCTGCAATTGTGTAAATGCACATATGCCCAAGAGACCAGGCATGCTGATTTCACAATCATCGATATGCAGCTCCAGGAGTGGTGAGTGGCTATCATAGTCCTCACACATGAAGACTGTGGCTTGACTTATTTTCAACCATGTCAAATGTTCAGGAGGATGGACATTGTTGAAAGTTCCATAAACAAGCGAGAGAGCTCCTGCAAGTTTGCCAAGCTGCTCACAGGTGCCACGTCCACAGCGTCTCCTGGTTGCCAAATCTCACAGAAGGTGAGGGAGATAAACGCTGATACCAGATGAATTGTGGTCTCACTTGCCCAGTTCAGAGTCAGCTTCTGCAGTGCAGGCGTCGGACAAAGCAAAACAGCCAGTGCAGCCTCTGCTGCCGGAGCTTGGGCGAACGAGATCAGGGTGCGTCGACGCTTGTTTGCGGTGCAGAGCGTTCAGCAGCTGGGGCACTCTGCTGCCAGGCAAGCCTTCCCGGACCAATACACAGTCCGACAGCGAGGGGTGCTTCCTGTACAAATCTCTGAAAGCTTTGCAAACCAGTCTGAGGGTGTGATACTGCCGGTGAATCAGCAAAGGTAGGTCGTGAGAAACAACGTGATCACGCCTTATTTGCAAGCTCGTACCAACCAGAGTCAGGATGTCAAACCACGAATCAAGCGAATCCCATGAGGTTGCAGCCATATTTCAAAGTTCGAGGTAAGAACCGATCAGATTTGACGCTGGGCGCGACAATGACCCCAATCGAATTCCTGGGTCTGTATGTTAGGGTCTGCAGAGCAATCCAGCAGAGCTAGCCAAGACAACCAGCATACCTTTCTTTGGCCAGGTTTACCCCCTTGTGAACTGGCAGTAGCTCAAAATATTTGTCAGTGAAAGCGTCAGTTGCTGTTACGACGAAAGCAGGCTGCAGCTCAGCTGAAAGCAAAGCCCCCACTTGGCAGCTGTGCAATATGCAAAGGGCATGTGAGAAATTGACCTGTCTTGGGCAACACGACAGCTGGCACTTGTGCTATCCACTCCTTTCAGCAAAGCAATAGCCAAAGCTTCCACAGGCAGCAAGCGTGCGATACGTATACAGACAGCAGTCAACAATGTACAACTACAGGTTCTGATACGTATACAGACAGCAGTCAATAATGTACAACTACTGTGCTGTGCTGTGTCTCACCGTGCTGTGCTCACCATGCTGTGCCTCACCATGCTGTGCCTCACCATGCTATGCCTCATGAGCCAACAGGCGGAGGCACAAAACTTTGCTGTAATTGCTCTTAGTGTGAGCAAGTTTGCACGTGCATGGTCAAAGATACACGCTCCTGCACAATGCCTGATGTAATGCATGCTGATGTGCTTGCAATCACTATGATTGTGTTGCAGTGACAAGAAGCGCAGCTGCAGCAGGGGCAGTGAGAGGGGCAGGCCTGCAAGGGCCCTAGGCAAGCTGAGCAAGTGACGTATGGTGGCTGGGGCCATTGCTGGCACTAGCTTTCTTCTGGCAGGTGTTGCTTGCCAGTGAACGTTGTCACTGGTCCCAGCAAAGGTTCACTCCCTTAGTTTCAGCTGCTAGCCCCACCCCAACTGCTTTCAGCCCAAAGGTCAGCCATACTATGAAGCCCCAAGTGATACCAAGCCTCACAATTGCTGACCATACCCTATGTAGATGAATAGCTCTCGATCTCACGCCTCTGCAGTCAACCTGCCCCATCGTTGGACTTGTCAAATCCAGCAACTCAATTGCTGCTTTTTACATATTTGAAGCGAACTCCACCAGACAGCTGCCATCCCAAACTTTCACTAATTGGATTGCCATTAGTGCCAGCCCCAACTTTCACCTTGCCTTGCTTGACAGTCCCAGAGAGCAGCTGCTTACTAGCTTGCAAGCTTGCAACTGCCTTTTCAGAGCTTTACAGGAGGCAGTGTGTCAGCAGCAGTGAGGCCGCAGATATGCATTGGCAACAACAGCGCTGCATTGCTGCCAAGACTTCTGAGGGCTGTGCCTCAGCCCAGATCCTGCAAGCATCCCCTGACTGATCAGGTACAAGGCTTACCTAGCAACATGACAACCCTGATGTTGGCAATGCATGTCTTCTTTGCAAAATGTCAGAAAGTCACACATGCTGCGCTTAGACTTGGGACCAGCATTGCATCCACCTGTCCGTCCATGCGTCTGTCTGTCCATGAGTCTGTTCAGGCATACATCCAGTCAGACCCCTGCGTCTAGATGAGATGTTGCAGCTGTCAAAGTTAAATCCAGAAGCCTGTGAGGGTCAAATGTGCCAAGCAGTCACAAGCCTGCAAGGGGATTCTGCCTGATGAAGACAATGAACTTATGGCACATACAGAGTCAACCTAGTGCAACATACAGCTTCTGCAGCATGTGGAGTTGCTTAACGGGTGGGTTGTCGACTCATAGTAGAGGCTCTGCTACTTTGTGTCAAGTCAGCGATGAGTCAGAGCGTGTGAGTAAGCTGAGCAGCGCTAGCGGCACTGACGCTGTTCCTGATGTAGTTGATTGAATTGACAATGCAATAGACAGGATACTTGTTGCAGCAACAGAAAGAAGCTTTTTGTTGTTCTACGTGAGAAACTGGACCATCGAAGAGCAGTTTCAATTTGGAAGTCACCTGTACAAACAGAAGCTGCAGAGCCACCCTTGATCAAGGGGTGAGCCTCATGAGTTTGGCAGATGAGTAAAACTCTACTTTTGGTTTGAAAGGCGGGCAAAGCAGGCCACAGCCTGAGATTAGTTAGAGGACGGCGGAGGCGTGCCTGCTGATCATGCGTTATGACGAACTTCACACCTGTCAACTTTGACTGTCTGACATTGCATTAATGCTGCAATATTGACAGCAGGCCATCCTGCCATTTTGCACAAAGACCATGTCGAGATGGCAGAGCGTCTGACATGTCAGCAGCAAAGTGTAAACATTGCTAAGGGTCACATCAGATTCTGCTGAGGATGGTGTTGAACGCATCTGTGCTACTGCAGATTGGTCATGCATACAAGAGTGTGCTGCGCAGACTAGTGTGCAAGCAATCTGGATAAACCTTTTGAGACTTGAGTGATAGTCACAAGGTAGTTGACAGCAGCAACAGCAGTGCTTTCGTGTGGAGTCTTGTGTTGTTGAGAAAGGCCTAGCAATGCTTGTTTATGCAAGAGTGCATGAAGCCATAAGGCATCAGTAGCTGCAAAGCAATCGAAATGAACAATCTAACTTGACCATGCAACGTTGTTGAGTAAATGCATTGCTTATCTTGTTGTTGAGAAAGGCAAAGTCTGTACGACAGCCTGATGGCTGCAATTTATCCTAATTATAATACCAAGCTAACTGCTGCCTAATACATACTTTACTGCATATCCCTTGCTTTGTCACAAGTCACAAAAGAGGAAGAAAAAGAAATAAAGAGGGAAACAGCGCTTCAGTCAATAATGAAAAACAAATTGGCATTCAAAAGTGGGGCAATGCAGCTGGATGTACTGCTCTAGTTCCTTCCATGGCCGGACAAATGCCTCAGGAGCATATGTAACAACTTCTGAGTCCTCTTCTTCTATTGCGCTTGTATACGTAATTGTTTTGAGCCTAGAGGCTTGCAGTAAGTCTGATATGTCACCCGTGATTCCAACTGAGACCTGAAAATCCACGCTGTGAAGAGCGGTCATCAAATGCCATGGTACGCAAAAATGTATGGCACAGCCAGTATCTGCTGCAGCCAGGAGATATTGTAGGTTGTTCAAACGCGTCAACTTGTGATCAAATGCGATGCAAAGACCTACATCATGGTCACCGTCAACACAGACATCCAGGGCCAGGTGTTGCAAATGGGAAAGACCATACAACCACGCTGTGTCAATGTCGCCGCCTACTGCTTGACTACTGAGGAAAACCATTTTCAATTTGGTAAGACCAGACAAGCAAAAGAAATCAGCAGGAACATGAATGGGAGCGACAAGACTGAGTGAGTTTGCTGCATTGGGTGCAGTCACAACAGTATGTTTGCCGCACTCCAAAACCTGCAACTGTGTATATGCACGTAAGCCAACGGAACCAGGCATGTTGAGTTCACAATCACCAATATGCAGCTCCAAGAGTGATGAGTGGCCATCATAGTGTGCACACATCGTTGCTGTGGCTTGAAATATTCTCAAGCTTGTCAAATGTTCGGGAGGATGGACATTGTTGAAAGCTCCATACGCAAGCGAGAGTTCCTGCAAGTTTGCCAAGCTGCTCAAAGGTGCCAGGTCCAAAACGTCTTCTGGTTGCATGATGTCACAGAAGGTGAGGGAGGAAAACGCTGACACCAGATGAATTGTGGTCTCACTTGCCCCATTCACAGTCAGCTTCTGCAGTTCAGGTGTGGGACAAAGCAAAACAGCCAGCGCAGCCTCTGCTGCCGGAGCTTGGGCGAACGAGATCAGTGCCTGTGTCGAGGCTTGGTTGCGGTGCAGTGCCTTCAACAGCTGGGGCACTCTGCTGCCAGGAAAGCCTTCCCGGACCAACACAATGTCCGACAGCGAGGGGTGCTTCTTGAATAAGTCTCTAAAAGCTTTGCAAACCAGCCTGAGGGTGTGATACTGCCGGTACATCAGCAAGTGCAGGTCTTCAGTCATGCAGCCGTCACGCTCTACATGCAAGCTCATACCAACCAGAGTCAAGATGTCAAACCACGAGTCAAGCGAATCCCACGAGGTTGCAGCCATTTCAAAGAACCGGCAGCTCACAGTGCTGAGCTTATACTTGCCAGAGCGGGGCAATACCACACAGCATAGAGTGTCAATGACCCCAACCTCAGGTCTGCACGCAGTAATGGCGACGCCAAAAACAAGGTCAGTTCCGCGCTCCGGTTTGGTCTCGGAGCTCAGAATCTTTAGGTCAATCCGACCATTAACAAGCTAGGCACTTACTTAATTCAGCAGCGCGAGTCAGCACAGCAAGGCAACTTCACTCCCGTCGAAATCGGCTGTAGCCTGAAAGATATATCGTGAAGGCACCAGTCCCTGTTACAGTGAAAGCACGCTGAAAGCAAAGACCCCGCTGGGCAGCTGTGCAAGAGGCATAGGGAAGTGGGTTGTCTTGGTCGATGTTGGTGGCAGAACTTAGCAGATGGCACCTGGCCCTTCAGAGTGGACTTGCGTACAAGACTTAGGCAGTGTGATGTTAGGCAGTTCATGCAATGTGATCCAGTGGCAGTGCCACTTGAGCTAAAGCATGGTTGGTGGGCCGCGTTTCAGTCAGGCAAGAGTATATTACGTGACAGTGTAGATGGGTTGAAGTCAACACCAGACTAACAAGTATGCAGCCTGTGCAAGAGCTTGGCTGCAGTGCTCAGCGGCTTGAACACGTGTTGATACACAAAACTCTGTGCTTTGCAGCAATATGAACTAGCAGGCAGGCTGGCTTTGCCTGCAAGACACTGGCAAGTGTAGCAAACTTGCAAGCAAACATGCGCTGTACAGCAGATGCCACACATGTGTCCGGTACAATGATTGCACTCAAGATAGCAACTATCATCAATACAAACTTACGTTGTATACAGCGTTGACATGTCGCAAAGTGTTTTAGTACTGTGGATCAGGTCAACACAGCGTCTCCTACCCTGCAAGCGCAACTTGGCATGAAACAAAAATTACAGCAAATCTCCATTTTCCCTCTTGCTGTGCGTAGCACAGGTGGGACACTGCTGTCCTGGCTTGCCTTGCCAACTCAGCAGACACATCATATGCACAATATGCCCACACTCTTGCACTATTGAAGCTGACATAGGGCTCATCGAGTGTGTTGCCTTGTC
>JAABUK010000357.1_pt1 | contig 99297 bp, 89 predicted proteins | sample 5559141 | NCBI WGS metagenome assembly JAABUK01 (sample SAMN10711869, study PRJNA513367) | rock metagenome | isolation source: Antarctica rocks | place: Antarctica: Victoria Land, Pudding Butte nord | collected 2016-01-03
GTCGAATGCACTCGCCCACTGCTGTTCGCAAGTCGTCGGATTCTTCTGTGGCAGACGGCTCAAAAGTTGTAGATTTGTTCATAGCTTCATCTCCAGCCGCATTTTAGCATTGTTTCCTCGAAACACTTCAGCAGAAGCCGAACAGCATTCGTGCAACAAAGCCGTAAATATATTCGCGCAGATGAAGCAAGCGCTTGTGATTGTCAGTGGCCGGAGTACCAATCGTAGCCGCGCTCGGCCCAGTAATCCTTCGGGCGCGTGTCCGTGAACGCGATTCTGCCGATGCGCTTGATGTGCTTGATGCCGTATTTGACGGGCGTCACCAAACGCAGCGGCGCGCCGTGCTGCGGCGAAAGCGGTTGCCCGTTCATTTCATAGCAAAGAATCGTCTGCGGGTGCAGAGCGCTCGCCATGTCCAGCCCGACGTAGTATTCGCCGTCCGGCGTTTCCATCGAAACATAGCGCACGAGGTCTTGCGGGCGATTGCGCACGTCGGGCGAAGTGTTGTTGCGCGTCGGCGGCTGATAGGCTTCCATAAAGTCGGAGAGACGCGCGCCCGCCCAATTGACGATCACGCTCCAGCCTTCGATGCACTTGAGTTGGGTCGTCATTTCGACGCGCGGCAAACGCTTGATGTCCGCGAGCGTTAAGAGCAAGCCGGGTTCCACCGGCACATCTTCTTCCGCTGCCGCCGAATTGTTCGCCGTGTTGCCTGCGCTCTGCTGTTTCGTGCCGCCCGTAGCGTTCTTCGAGTCCTTACCCTTTCCACCACCGCTGTTCTTGCTATTGCTACTGTTCTTCCTGTTGCTATTATTCTTGCTGTTGCCGCTCTTGTTGTCGCCCGTATTGTCGTCGCCCATATCATCGCCGTCGTCCGTCTCGTCATCTGTCTCATCCGAATTGTCTGCGGAGTCGTCCGGCGAATTGCTGTCATCTGTCTCAACATCGTAATTGACATCTTTGACGTACTGCGGATACTTCGTCGGCGCGGCAAGGCCTAGAACTTCCAGCCGCCATGATTGCGGATCGAGTTCGTCCGCCATGCCTTCTTCGCCGTTGACGCGCGGCTCCACAGCCATCGCGCGCGCGAAGGTGGGCGCAAGGCGCGCTTCGCTGAAGTAGCGTCCGGTAATGCCTTCGTTGAATTCATGCGCGCGGCGCAGCGTGGACTGAATGCCGTCAATCTCCGGGCGCGATTTGAGCCACTCCCAGCCAAGGACTCCGCCCGCCGCCGCCACTCCCATCACGAGAAAACTGCGCCGTGACTTGCTGCTCATCGCGCGCGCGATTTCTTCGTCGCTGCCTGTCACGCTCGGATGATTCACATCTGCGGGATTCGCGTCTTCGGCATTGGCTGCCGCCGCTTCATGCTCGGCGTGTGTAAGTTCCGGGTCGGAGATTGAGCCTCTATCCTGCTCGTTTTTATCGCCTTCGTGTTTCTCGCTCATGCTGCCGCTCCCTTTACATCTGCGCTGCTGCTGCTGCTGCTGTCGCCCGCGTGATCGGCTATTGGCGCGACATCGACGGGAACGATTTCGTAGCCCGTGACTATCGAGCGAAAGTTATTCCATCCCGCCATAATCACTTGCACGACGTGTACGACGAAGAACAGCACGTAGCTAATCGTCAGCCAAAAATGTTCCCAGCGCGCCCATTCGTAGCCGCCCAAAATTGTTGTCAACCAAGCGAACTGCACTGGCTTGTAAATCGAAAGCCCTGTCAGCAAAGAGCCTGCGCCCATCAGTATCACGCCCGTGTAGGCAAGCTGCTGCGCGCCGTTGAACTTGCGGCGCGGCGGATGATACTTGCTCAAGTGCAGATCGTGCAGCGTGACTTGTATCGCTTCCTTGAACGAATGAAGATTCGGCACAAGGTAACGCCACTCGCCGCTGATGGCTGTGTAGAGCACGTACAGCACGCCGTTGACGGCGAAGAACCACATAAAGAAAAAGTGCAAGGCCATGCCTTCCGCGAGGCGATGACCGATGCCCAAAGCGTCGAAGAAGCCTTGCGGAAAAAAATGAAACAGCGTGTGCTCGCCGAAGCCCACGCGGTACACTCTGTTTGACCAGTAAATCAAAAGGCCGCTCCAGATCATCACGAACAGCAGCGGAAAGTTGATCCAGTGCAGCCAACGAATTGCGAGCGGGTGCTTTTTCTCTAGCCGTTTCATCTTATCGTCTCCACGGCGCGCGTCGCTCACGCGCGCCGTTGTTGTGCGGGCTTCGTCTTTCCGCTTCTTTTATCCGCTAGGCTTTCTCGGCTAAAAGTTTTTGGATAACGCTTTCCATTTCGTCGTACATGCCTTCGCCGATATGCACGAAGCGTATGCGTCCCTGCTTGTCTAAGATAACTGTCGTCGGCCACGCTTCGACGCCGAAGGCGCGCCATGTATCGCCGTCTTCGTCGGTCACGACAGGGTAACGTATGTTTTGCTCGCGGACGGCGCGGCGCACGTTGCCCAAATCCTTTTCATAGCCGGACTCCGGCGTATGCACTCCGATAACGGTCAAGCCCTGCTCACGATATTTTGCGTCCCAACGCTTCACTGTCGGCAGAGTGTTACGGCAGTTGTAGCAGCCGAACGTCCAGAAATCCACCACGACGACATGGCCGCGCTCTTTTTCGAGCGTGCGCGCATCGGAGTTGATCCATGTGCCGCCCGCTTCGATGGCGGGCGCGCGCGTGGCTCTCGCGGCGGCGATAAACACGTCGCGCCGGAGGCCGGGACTGTCTGCGGCGACGGCATTTTCCATCGCCGGTTGAGCGGCGACGGGCGCGGCGTTCGCGTGCTGCATCGCTGTGAAGCCCGTTCGCCCGATCACTGTCGCAATCAAGAAGGCGGCGGCGAGCACGGCGACGCCAGCCACGATATATAGTTGTTTTTTCATTGTTACTCCTTATGTTATGGCATCAAGCTTAAGCATTGAGGCGTAGTCGATTGCGCACCAATGCATATTAATCACTCCGGTTTTCTCCGGCAAGAAATTACTCACTCACACATATAATGCCGCGAGCGTCTCCTTTTATTCCGGTCAAAACCCGTCTTCACATCGTGCAGGCTTTATTGTAAATAATATTCAAGCCGCTGAATAGCTAATGCCGCGCACGGGCGCGTTTATTCCCTCGCGCAAAAGCGCCCGGTAGCTAATAATGGTAAGCGGTAAATTTGCCAGCATTTCGTTCATTCTTCATAACTTAAGCCTAAAGTGCTTTTCAATCGGCGCATGGAATAAAATACCGCTAAATTGCGATTATGAAGATGAACAGACTTATCAACCGGGAATAGTTTCGATGAACAGCAGGAGATCATATTTATGAGCGATCAAGAAAAGCGTTTGCGTGCCGAAGACATTAAAGGCCAGAAGCTGCCTTATCCGGCGAAACAATCCGACATGAACCAACAGCCCGACAGCGATTTGTCCAACTATAAACCAGCGGGAAAATTAAAAGGCAAAGTCGCGTTGATTACCGGCGCGGATTCCGGCATCGGGCGCGCCGTCGCCATTGCGTTTGCGATGGAAGGCGCAAGCGTCGCCATTCTCTACAACGAAAACGACTCGGACGCCGAAGAAACGCGCCGCATGGTCGAAGCCAAAGGCGGACGCTGTCTTGTCTTGAAGCACGACGTGCGCGATCCGTCGGCGTGCCGCTCGGCAGTCGCGCAGACGGTCAAAGAGTTCGGCGGCTTGAACATTCTCGTCAATAACGCCGCCTATCAAGTGTCGCAAAAGAATTTTGCGGACATCACCGAAGAAGATTTTCGCCGCACCTTCGAGACGAATATCTTCGGCTACTTTTTCATGGCGCAAGCCGCGTTGCCGCATCTCTCGAAAGGCGATTCGATTATCAACACGGGCAGCATCGTCGGCAAAACGGGCATTCCCATTCTCATAGATTATTCGTCGAGCAAGGGAGCCATTCATTCCTTCACCAAATCTCTGGCGCTCAATCTCGGCGAGCAGGGCATACGCGTCAACTGCATCATACCCGGCCCCGTGTGGACGCCTAACATTCCCGGCACGATGCCGATTGAGGAAGTCGAAAACTTCGGTCACGAAGTCGCGCTGAAGCGTCCCGGACAGCCCGAAGAACTCGCTCCGGCCTACGTGTTTCTCGCTTCGGAAGACGGAAGTTTCGTGACCGGCAGCCTCATCGAAATCACCGGCGGCAAACTATCGAGCGATTGAGCGGCGCGCGCATATATGAACAACAAACAATATCCGTCCGGCACCGTTCGCAAGCTGCTCGACACCGCTCTCGTGACCACGCAAACGCGCCGCGCCTTGCAAGGGCGGCTCGAAGAGGAACGGGTCGTGCCGCGATTTTTCGATGCGCACTCCTTCGCCGTTCTCTGCGCGGCGTGCGCGCGATTGATGCCGCGCATCGACGGAATAAATTTGGAGAACATCGCTGGTGTGATTGATAAACGGCTGGCAGACGGCAAAGGCAACGGCTGGCGCTACGACCTGCTGCCAGCGGACGCGGACACATACACGCGCGGCTTGCAAGGCTTGAACGAAAGCGCGCGTGCGTCGTTCAATGCGGATTTCGTGAATCTGGATGACTCGCAGCAAGACGAAATTCTGCGCGGCGTGCAGCGCGGCGAAGCAATCGGTGAAACGTGGAAAGCGCTGTCCGCGTCCCGCTTTTTTGAGGAACTGCTGGCGGAACTGATCGAGTGTTTTTACAGTCACCCGCTTGCGCTGGAAGACATCGGCTACGCGGGCATGGCTGATGCAAAGGGCTGGCATAACATCGGATTGAACCGACTCGATCCGCAGGAACCGCGCCCGCTGGAGAAACAGAAATGAGCGAGCCGCTGGATTCGTCGAACAACACAATACAGCAAGACGCTGCGCCGGACTCCTTTGAGCAACCGCGCGCGATGCGGCGCTATCCGACAAGCGAGATTGTCGATGCCGTCGTCATCGGCACAGGAGCCGGAGGCGCGCCGCTTCTGGCACGACTCGCTGCGGCGGGTTTGAGCGTGGTTGCGCTAGAGGCCGGACGGCAGTGGAATCCGGCGCAGGATTTTGCGACGGACGAGCAGTCACAGTCGGAACTTTTCTGGAACGACGAACGCTTAAGCGCGGGCGATGATCCGCTGCACTTCGGAAACAATAATTCCGGCATCGGCGTCGGCGGCTCTACGCTTCATTACACTGCTTACGTGCCACGCCCGCAGCCCGACGATTTGCGCTTGCAGACGGAGTTCGGCGTCGGCTGCGACTGGCCTTTGCAGTTCACCGATATAGAACCTTACTACGACGAGCTAGAACATTTTCTCGGCGTCTCCGGGCCGGAAGCTTACCCTTGGGGGCCGCCGCGCCGCACAAAGTATCCACTGCCGCCGCTCGCTTTGAACGGCGCGGCGCAGTTGATGGAACGCGCCTGCAAGGAAATGGGAATACGCACTTCGCCCGCGCCCAACGCCGCGCTTTCCGCCGCGCGCTTTCAAGCGGGCTACGGCTGGCGCGACGCCTGCACGAATCGCGGCTTTTGTCAGGCAGGCTGCTCAACGGGCGCAAAGGCGAGCATGGACGTGACATACATTCCGTTCGCCGTTCATCACGGAGCAGAAATTCGCGCCGAAAGTTTTGCCACGCAAATTGAAATGAACGAAGCGAATCACGCCGCCGCCGTCATTTACACTTCTTGCGACGGCGTCCAGCACCGCCAGCCTTGCCGCAATGTTTTTCTGTGCGCCGGAGCAATCGAAACGCCGCGACTGCTGCTTCTAAATAATCTCGCTAATTCGAGCGGGCAAATCGGCAAAAACTTTATGGCGCACACGGGCGTGCAAGTCTGGGGACAATTCGATGAAGACGTGCGCCCGTACAAAGGCATTCCCGGCTCGCTTATTTCCGAAGACACGCATCGCCCGCGCTCCTTTGATGAACACGCAGACTTTGCGTGCGGCTATCTTTTGCAATCAATCGGCGTGATGCCCGTAACGTATGCTTCGCAAGTCGCGCGCGGGCGCGGGCTGTGGGGAGAAGCTCTCGGCGAACACATGCGCGGCTACAACCACACCGCAGGCATCAACATTCTCGGCGATTGCCTGCCCTACGAGCACAACTACATGGAACTCTCCGACGAATCGGACGCGCGCGGAAGGCCTAAGCCGCGCGTGTATTTCACGAACGGCGAGAACGAGCGGCGCTTGACTGCTCATGCCGAAAAACTGATGCGCGAGATTTGGCGACGAGCGGGCGCGCGCGACATCTGGGCGTTCCAGCGCAACGCTCACATTATCGGCACATGCCGCATGGGAGCAAACGCCGCAAGCAATGTCGTGAACGCAGAAGGCCGCAGCTTCGACGTGCCGAACCTGTTCATCTCCGACAACTCGATTTTTCCGAGCGCCTTGAGCGTCAACCCTGCGCTGACCATTATGGCGCTCTCCTTACGCATCGCCGATTGCTTTCTCAAAAGCGCGCGGCTGTCGGAGGCTTGAGAATGTTATGCGCAAAAGCATTTTCATTCAGTTAGGTTCTATTGACATAAGAACGGATTTTTAAGTTGCCACTAGCACAAGCCTAGTGGAGTGGATAAATTGAACTCAACTGGCTTTAGCCAAACACTTTCTAATGAATTCTCCTCTTGGCTTCAGCCTCATTTTAGCTAAAGCTAAAAGGATGATTGATTCTTTATTATTTCGGCTAAAGCCTTTTGTGGTTTTTACCTTATCCACGAGGCTTGTGCTAGTGGCAATTGATAAGCAGATTCCTTATGTCAACAGAATCTAATAAAGAACCGCGTGAGCAAGCTTTTCTGAGACTCAAAGCGAAGCAAGAACTATGAAGCAAAGTTTTCTTAAGATCGTCAAAAGCAAGCGCGGCGACAGCAACTACGCGGGCGATCAGCATGGCGGCGCGAGCGGTTCATCCGGCAGCGGATTGCCCGACGGCGCGCCCGGTAATTTCCTTTTCGCCACCGGCATCGAATGCTCCTACCCGATGATTCATCACGGGCATCTGCGGCGCGACCAACTCGAAGAGTGCGGGCATTACAAACACTGGCGCGACGATCTGCGGCTCGTGCAGGAATTGGGTTTGAAGGTCTTGCGCTACGGCTTGCCGTACTACTCGATTCATCGCGCGCCCGGCAAATACGATTGGAGTTTCGCGGACGAAGCGATGAACGAAATACAGCGTCTTAACATCACGCCGATTCTCGATCTGCTTCACTTCGGCGTTCCCGGCTGGATCGGAGACTTTCAGAATCCCGAGTTGCCGGTACACTTCGCGGACTATGCCGAGCAAGTGGCGACGCGTTATCCATGGGTGCGCTATTACACGCCCGTCAACGAAATCTATGTAACAGCGAAGATGAGCGCCAAGGACGGATTATGGAACGAGCAATTAAAGGATGACCGCGCGTTCGTGACGGCGATGAAGCACATCGTCGCGGCAAGCATTCTCGCCAACCATGCAATCGCGCAGCGCCGCCCGGATGTCGTCGTCGTGCAAAGCGAATCGGCAGAGTTCACGCACGAAGCAACAGCCGTGCAATCACAAGAAGTGAAGTTGATGAATAAGCTGCGGCTTCTTTCGCTTGACTTGCTTTACGCCTATCCGCCCGACGCAGACGTAGCGATGTACATAATGGACAACGGCATGACGCGCGAAGAATACGATTGGTTTATGGCGGGCGAGCCTCCCGGCTATCAAATCATGGGCAACGATTACTACGGGCGCAACGAAAAAATCAGACTGCCCGGCGGCCATGAATGTCAGGCCGAAGACGTGATGGGCTGGTACAACATCACCAAAGACTACTATGAGCGCTACAAAAAACCCGTGATGCACACGGAGACGAACACCTTCGACCCTGACGATGCGCCGACGTGGTTGTGGAAACAGTGGGTCAATATTCTGCGTATGCGCTCCGACGGCGTGCCTGTGCTCGGCTTCACATGGTACAGCTTGATCGACCAGATCGATTGGGATACGGGACTCGCCAAAAAGAATAATCGCGTCAACGCCTGCGGCTTGTATGACCTGAAGCGCAAGCCGCGCCCGGTCGCTGCCGCCTACCGCACGCTGCTCGAAGAGTTCGGACAGATTACCATCGTGCCGCACGGCGAAGTGTTCGAGCTGACAGACCGTCCGGCGCGCCTCAAAGTCGAAGTCTAGCAGCAACTTCACGAAGGCAATTTCAGGCGTGCGCGAACATCGCAGGCCGCTATTGCTAACCGGTCTTGCCGCGTTGCGCGTCCGCCTAATACCGCATCCAAAATCTGCCGCCGGAAAGCGCGCGGATTCTTTTCTTCACATCTCTATTTCCGTTACTTCATCTACATCCTACATCTGCCTGAACGATGTCTTTGACTGAATTTCTGTCAAACAGACGGAATGCTGTTGATTGATTTCATTTCCATCCCGCATTTCAGGCTTCATTGAAAGCGGCACGATAATTGTCTTAACAAAGCCCGCCGCCCGACCCGAACGGGACGCGCACGGATACGAAAGCAGCATTCAACTTTATAGGAAGTGTCTTTGATGAGACGATCAATCGCCGTTCTTTTGTCGCTAATCTTTTCCCTGTGCTCGCCTCTGGCGGGAATGTTTGCGTTGGTTTCCGCAACGCACGGGCAAGCACGCGAGAGGCGCTCCGTTGCAGATAATACAAACAAGATGACGAACGAGTTGCGCGCGCGCGTTCGCCAGACGCGTCCGGGCGGCGGAGAAAAAACGCGCGTGATTCTGAACCTCGCGGATGCTGCGACAGCCGCTCAGATGCGCCGCGAGTTGCAAAACGCGGGCGCGGATGTTCAAGGGCAGCTCGATGCGTTGAATGTTTTAATCGCCGATGTGCCAGTTGAAAAATTGGCGGCGATGTCGGCGCGCGATGAAGTGTCTTGGATGTCCGAAGATCAGCCTGTGCGCTCGCTCTCCACCTCAACAGACAATACGAGCCACCTCGAAGCGACGACCGGCGCGAGCAAAGTCTTGCCCGTCGGCAATGACGCAGAGGCAAACGGCGGCGCGGGCAACGGCATCGGCATCGCTATCCTCGACAGCGGCATTACTCCTTCGGACGCAGCGGAGTTTGCCGGATACCAGTGGCAGCAAAGCGGCGGCACGCTCGGCACAGGGCTGCTCTCGCAAACTTATCTGCAAGCCTACGACCGCATCAAAAAGCACATTGATTTCACAGGCGAGAATCGCACGGACGACGCCTATGGACACGGCACGCACACGGCTGGCGTCGCCTCAGGCACAGGCCAATCGAGCGAAGATTACGCCGCGCAGAACACGGGCGCTCCGACCTACGGCGGCATCGCCACAGGCGCGAATCTGATCGACGTGCGCGTGCTCAATTCGCAGGGCATGGGAACCGTCTCGAATGTCATCGCAGGCATCGACTGGACGATCAAGAACAAAGGCACATACAACATTCGCGTGATGAATCTCTCGCTCGGCGCGCCCGTCGCGCAGAGCTACAAAACAGACCCCTTGTGTCAGGCCGTCGGGCGCGCCGTCGATGCGGGCATCGTTGTCGTCGTCGCCGCCGGAAACTGGGGCAAGGATTCAAACGGGCGCACGATCTACGGCGGCATTCTTTCTCCGGCCAATTCGCCGAAGGTCATCACTGTCGGCGCGACGAACACGCAGCAAACAGGCGTGCGCTCGGACGACACTGTGGCAACGTATTCATCGCGCGGCCCGACGCTCGTGGACGGCATCGTTAAGCCAGACCTCGTCGCTCCGGGCAATCGCACCGGCGCAGCGCAGACAGCTAATTCGTCGCCTTCCGCCAGCAACTCTTACTCGCAATCGGGCGGCGGCGGTCTCATCGGCGGACTACTCGTCGGCGATACCACAAGCAACACTCCTCAAGCGACAGGCACTTACCAAATCCTGAGCGGCACTTCGTTTGCTGCGCCCGCCGTTTCCGGCACCGTCGCATTGATGCTCGAAGCCAATCCGTCGCTCACGCCGCGCATCGTCAAGGCCGCGCTGATGCGCACAGCACAGCGCTTGCCCGTTTATGAAACGATGGTCGCCAGCGGGCAGATGAGTCCCTTCGAGCGCGTCATCACAGAAGGCGCGGGCGAACTCAACGTAAACGCCGCGAAGCTGTTGGCGAAGGCGATTCGCAAGGATGCGAACAAGGCCGTGCCGGGCGACAATCTTATCACCACTAAAAGCGTGACTTATTCGACAATCGCCGGTTTGACATCGCCCATCGCGGGCGAAAGCATTCCGCTCAATAACGGCGTCGTGTGGGTCGAAGGCGTCGCCTTCACAGACCGCTTGCTGCTCACCAACGGTTATAAGCTGGCGGACGGCAGCACACTCGCCGGAGGCTTCGTTATTGCGGGCGGCTACGAGATGGCCGACGGCAGCTATGTTTTCTCCAACGGTTATATTCTCGGCAGCGGTTACATTCTCGGCAGCGGTTATATTCTCGGCAGCGGCTACATTCTCGGCAGTGGTTATATTCTCGGCAGCGGTTATATTCTCGGCAGCGAGTATCCCTACAGCGACGGAGCGCTTTCGTCCGGCGCAAAGAAATCATGGTGCTTCGATAATCAATCAACGTGGGCATCGAACATGGTTGACCCTAGTTCGACAAACCTGACCGAAGAACAAGTGATGATTCAGGGCGAAAATGCCACGCCCGCCAACGTTCAAAGATTATCCAGCACAAGCCCACTCTTCCCGCGCAAGTAACACACCGCATTTCTTAAACGGGAGGCGTCACGCGCGCCTCCCGATTTTTGCAATACTGACAAGGAGTCTCCTTCAATGGCTGAAGCGAGAATGATAGACAGCAGAAGCCGCTCATATCAATTGACTGTCACAGTCATTGGTATGGCGCTGTGGGTAATGGCGGCGGCAAGCCAGTGCATCGGCTACGATACTGCTGCAACAGCGGTGCGTGAGCAATGGGTACTGCTTGCGCTGGTGCCTATCGTTGTTCTCGTCGGCATGTTTCCGATTACCTTTCCGCTCCCGTCAGGCTTAACTTCCTCGAAAATAAATTTCACGCTCTCGGATGCCTTCATTCTTCTTATCGCGTGCCTGTACGGAGTGGTTCCGGCGATTCTCGTCGCGGGCATCGAAGGCTTCACTTCTTCAAGGCGTCTCGTCCGCCGTCTTCCGAGCAATCTTTTTTCATCCGCGATGATGTCGCTTGCAACGGCAATCGCGGCAACAAGCCTCAAGGCCGTACTGCACTACGATTCGAGCGCGGCGGCGGGCATTGCTCATAGTCATAGTTTTTCAACAGTCGCCGTCGCGCTGCTCGTCGCGGGCATCGCGCAGGTGCTCGTTAATTGGCTGCTGCTCTCGACGCTCTTGGCGATGCGTCAGGGCAATCCGATTTTGCACGAATGGAAGGCAAACTTTTTCTGCGCGGCACCGATATTTCTTCCGACGAGCGCGGCGGCGAGTTTGATGTACCTCGCGCTGCAATACAATGCGCTGCTGATGGGAGTCATCGGCGCGCCGATTATGATCGCCATTTATTTCGGCCACAGACAATACCGCGACGGCGTACATGAGCGCATCGCTGTGATGGAAAAGTCTCACCGCGAAACCATCGAGGCGCTTGCCGTCGCCATCAACGCCAAAGACGAAGTCACGCATGAACACGTTTTGCGCGTGCAGCTTTATGCGGCGGGCGTCGCGCGCATTCTCGGATGCAGCGAATCGGAAGTCGAAGCATTAAAGGCTGGCTCCCTGCTTCACGACATAGGCAAAATCGCCGTGCCGGATTTTATTCTCAACAAGCCGGGCAAGCTGACTGCCGACGAATTTGAAAAAATGAAGACGCACACGCTCGTCGGCGCGCAGATTCTCGGTCGCGTGGATTTTCCGTATCCGGTCGTGCCGATTGTCCGTCATCATCACGAACGCTGGGACGGGCGCGGTTACCCGGACGGATTGAAGGGCGAAGAGATTCCCTTAACGGCGCGCATTATTTCAGTTGTCGATTGCTTTGACGCGGTGCGCGAAGACAGGCAATACCGCAAGGCTATGACGCGCGAGGAAGCCGTCGAATTTATTATGAGCGGCAGCGGCACGATGTACGATCCGCGCGTCGTCGGCACGTTTCTCACGCATCTGCCGGAGTTTGAAGCGGAGATTCAAGCGCATCGCGGAACGCCCACGCAAACTTTCGGCATCGAACCCGTCGAACAGCTTTCGCTTGCCGCCCGCGCGGTTGTCCCGGCGGCAGGACTCGCCGTAGAAACTACTGCCGACGCGGACAAAAAGGAGCAGCCGGAATTTTCCCATCAGGAATTGAAATCGCTTTACGAACTCGCGCAGAAACTGAACAGCACACGCGGTCAAAACGAAATCTGTTGCGCATTTACAGAGAAGCTGAAAGCCATCGTGCCTTTCGATTCGTGCGCGGTAACACTCGCTCAAACTGCTACCGGCGGCTACGCGGTTGCACATGCGGCGGGCGAACACGCGGCGCGGCTCGAACATCGTAAAATTGCGATGGGTGAAGGCGTCACAGGCTGGACAATCGCCAACAGCAAGCCGTTTTGCAACACCGATCCCAAGCTCGATTTGCCGCCCGCGCTCGCCGAAGACTTCGCCGCGTATCGCACGCTCGCCGCCTTTCCGCTCACCACCGGCACGGAATTAATCGGAGCCGTCACGCTTTATTCGGCAACGCTTCCGTCATACACAATCGAACATCAGCGATTGTTAAAAGAAGCATCGCAGATGTTTGCGACGGTGCTTTCAAACGAAATCCGAATGCACGCGCCGTCAACGGAAATGCCCGTCAATATCAACCACGACACACTCCAAGTGCCGCTGCTCTCCGAAACGCTTCAATAAAGGTGAAGAGCGCATTGCCGACGCCGTGCCGCTAATCCGCCGCCGTCTCCGATTCTTTTTCGGCGATGACGACAGACCACCACGGCGCGGAAGTTTTTCCGCCGATTGCCGCCGACCAATACCAAGCCGACACATCGCTCCAACTGCTGCCGCCGTCATCCGCGTAAATTCTTTCATAGACGCGAAGCCGCTCCGCTCCGCGTGTTGCCATAAAACTTCCCCAACGCGCGCCTGTCTTATCGACTCGCAGCGGCAACGGATGGACGCGATAGCCAATGCCCTCAAAGCAATCGGACGCGGGATGCAGCTTTCGCGTCGCTTCTGTAATACGGCGAATGATGATCTCGCGTTGACCATCAGTGTAGCGCGCAGTTTGTCCCGGAAAGTCGCGGCTGAAACGCTGCTCGCGTTCCGATAACGGCAGTGCAGTTAATGCTCGCCCCTCAAAGCTCGTCGGCCATTCTGAAAATGAAGATGGTAACTCGCGGCTCTGCAGGTTCGTTTGCGCGAACAACAAGGGCGATAGCGCCGCCGACAAACAGGCCACTACATAGAAAGTTATGCGCCGCATAACTCCTCCCTTTTTCGCACGCGTCGAACAGCCGCAAAGATTCCCGCCGCGACAACCGCAAAAGCAACCACGCCCGCGAAATCATGCGTCCACGGCGGCACACTGATAACGCCGCCTTCAACGTAAAAGAGAGCGACGGCGCGAAAGATGTTGCCGCAGATGATTGCCAGAAATGAGATGAACAAAACACGCAGAGTTTCACCGAAGCGAAGTTCATAAACGCAGGCGAGCGTGCAGGCCAGATACAATCCGACCCAGAGCATTCGTATGCCGCTGCACGGAGCGTCGATCCAGATGAGCTGCCCGTTCCAGTTCAAGCATGTTCCCTCGCGCATCACCGCGAAGCCGCCCAGCCGCAAAATCGGCGCTGCCGCACACGCGACTAAAACACGCAGCGGATAGCCGCCGTAAAACTGTAGCGACGGAATCAACGGTAGAGACAGATAGAACAATCCGAACGTGCCCGCGTGAAACGATTTGCCGAATCGCACAGAACAAAGCGTGCATCCGATTGCTGTGACGGCAACCGACGCGCGCAGCAGCGGCGGAAGAAACGAGTACGTCGCGGCATAAAGAAGTATCAGCGACGTAGGCCACAGCAGTTGCGGCGGCGCAGTCTCGTCTGTGAGTTGCGGCCTTCCACGCCACAATAAAAACACGGCGGTAGCAAGCGCCAGCAGACTCCACGTTTCATCCGTCGAATCCGTGACGCGCGCCGCATACCAGCACCACACAGGCCAGAAGGCGCAGAGTTGCAATAGGACGATTAAAGCTGCGGTGCGTCTCATGCAAATCTCCCGCGCAAAAGTTTGCGGCGATAAAGCATCCATAAAAAAATTGCGGCGACGACGGCGATTAAGAGCCACGTTTCCGGTTCGGGAATCGTCGGCACTGTTCCCGCATCGACGGGTTCAAGCCCTGCTCTTTGATATTGCTCCTTTGTTTCCAGAACCACTGCGCCGCTGACGGGAGTGACGATTTGATAAAGCGCCGCGAGTTTGACGGCATCCTCCGCGCCCTTCTTTTCCTTTGCGCCGGTCAATCGTTCGATCTCGTCGTTCGCCCAGAGTTTGGCGAGATGCGCGCTCGTTTCCTTCGCGGTTGAAGAAGCGCTCATCTGCGCAGGCTGCTCGCTCGTGCGCGCGAATTCGAGCCTCCTTCTTTTTCCCGTGAGTTCGGCAAACAACTTTTCCAAGTCAGTTTGGAGCGGATTCATTCGTGCAACGGCTGTGATTAATTTTGCTCCGTCGAGTTTTTCCTCAACGCGGTCAGGCCCGTTTTCCGTCTGAACGGAGTAAAGCATCCGGCTATCCATCGGGCGACGCTCGCGGCGCTGCCGCAGTTCTTCCACAGGCTGAAGCAAAAGCGGCTGCGCGGCGTGAATCCAAACGATGGCGCTTTCAGAATTTTCGGCGGCGATGTCCCATGCTTTTACCAGCGCCGGAACGTTGTTCGCGCCGCCCTCGAAGCTTACGCCTTTCAATCGCCGCGCGATTTCTGCGGGACTGCCGGACAGCAATTGCCCGTTCGTCGATTCTTCGTAAACGCCGTTTCCGCCCGCGAGCAGCAGTTTCACTTCGATGTTCGGCGGAAGAGTTTCGAGCGCGGCAACGATTTCTGAAATCGAAGCGCGCATCCGTTGAGAGGTATCGAGGACGAGGATAATCTGCGACGAAGCATCGAGTTTCTTTTCTTCGATAACCTGACGGATAATTTCTCCATCCTTCTTCAGCGCATCATCTGTCCATGCTTCCGTAATTTCGCTCGCACGCGTCAAACGCACAACGGCAAGCGGCTCTGCCAACTCTGCATCGCGCAATGCGCCGCGAATCGCATAGAGGTTCGCCGCTGGCTGCCCAGCCTGCAAACTTTTGCTGTTGCTTTGCAGTCGCTGTTTAGACTCGATCCATACCGCATGTGTAACTTTGTCTGGAATGCCGAAATTTCGCCCGGCAAAGTGCGGCAGTCGCAACAAGCCTTCGGCGCGCTCCGGCAACTGGAGAGGCGTCGTGATGCCCAGACGAATTTTCATTTCGCCGCCGTTCGCTCCTACGGGAAAGCACTGCACAAGGACGCGGTCTGTCCCCGCCGTCGTCACCAGCACAGGGTCGCGTTGCTGCCTGACGGCGACTTGCCTGTAGGCTTCACGCACGCTGCTTCTTCCGGCAAAGGCCGCTTCCCTTTCTTCGCCGTTTATCCACAGTGTCAAACGCGACACGATTGCGCCGGGAGGAAGTTCAACTTGAGCGCGCGCTTCCTGTTGACTCGCCGAATCGTTCTTGAACAAAAGCGTCCATTCGACGTAGCCGATGCCCGCGTCCGCATCTACGGAACCGTCTATCCGCGAACTTGCGAGCGACAGCTTTTTAACTTTACCAGCGACGACTTCGCCGCCCTGATCCGGGTCGAAGTCGAAGCTGTCCGACGGTTGCCAGTGGCCTTTTAATCTCTCCGGCGGCATCCGCGTATCGAATGTTTCGCCCGTCAACCGGTAGAAAATCGCGCGCGCTTCGTCGGGCGTGACGGGTTCCTTTAACGAAAACAAAAAACCGATCAAGTCCGTCGCCCGCCCGCTTCTGCCATAACAGGCGCGCAGCAAATAATCTCTGTTGCCGACGGCACGCAGCCAGCGCAAGCCTTGCGCGCTCTGCACAGTTGATTCGGAAGCAGCCATTTGCAATCCGGCTCTCGTCAGCGTCGCCGGAAGCTCGATCAAAACAATCGCCGCGAATGCGAGAGCCAATCCTGCCGCGAGGCCCTTCGCCTTCATTGAAAATCCTTGCGCAACGATTCCGCGAAGTTGACGGCGCAGGACAAGGCCGGAGACGAGCGCGCAGAGCGGAGCCAGCGGCAGCAATCCCAGCCCCGCGAAAATGAGCGCAATCGCCGCCAGCGGAAGCAGCGGGATGTAAACGATTGTGTAAAAAAGCGCGATGCCGATGGCGACGGCGTTCGTCAGGCCGAGCAGCGCGCCGCGCGAAGTATGGCCTTTGCGAATCGCCAGCCACGCCTGCAAATTAGCCAGCGGCACGAAGACCACAAGCAACACATGCCATAGAGTCGGGATCGGATCAAAAAAATCTTCTGCGCATATATGAGTCGTCGTTTCCACTGCGATGGAGATGGCCGGAAGAATCACTCCGGCAAACAGCGTCAACGCCTCACTCCACCACCGCCACCTTTCCGTCGCTTGCGTTTCCTGCTCCAACATCATCAATTCTCCTTCTCGTAAACTGTCCGCCTCGATCTGCCTGATGAATAAACGCTCTTTAAGCTGCGCCGCGCCGTTTATTTATCAACCAAAATTGCTGTCAGAAAAATTACTTTACATTACAAAGTTCTTTTCCGCAATGCTTACGTTGAAATGATGAATAACTTTTGGATTATTCGGGAATTCGTATCTACAGCAATGCGAATAATCGGTGCGCGAGAGCGTGCGAGCAATGGTGCTGTTGGAGTATGGGGTAGGGAGAATGAGGCGGCGCGCTTACGGCGACGGCGGTGAAAAGAAATGCGATGCGGCGCGGCGCGTTGTGGCGAGTTACGGATTACAGAAATCGAATTTAACTTGATCGGGCAAGGCCGTTTTCCAACGACTCGATTCGTTTTCTAAGCACCGGCGGAAGCAAAGTTTTTTTCTTTTCGCGGTAATCGTAGGCGACGATCAATCCTTCGCCTTCGGCGGCAATCTTTTGGTGCTGATGGCTCGCCACAACGTACTTCATCAGAAAGCGATCCGCTTCGATTTTCGTCACGCTCGCGCCTAAGGAAACCGTGTCGGGGTAGGTTAAAGGAATGCGGAATTTGCACCGCGTCGCTGCCAAAATCGGGCCGACGCCTGTTTCCTTCATGTAGCTCCACAGATCGAGCCGGTTGAAGTAGGCCATTCGCGCGCTCTCGAAGTAGCGAAAGTAAATGATGTTATTAACGTGCTGTAGAGAATCCATCTCTCCCCATGCGACGGGCGTTTCGATAACGACAGGATAAGCCTTGAGTAACTCCGACATTATTTCTCCTCGCCCGACAACCATTGCTTGATGACCTCGAGAATGTATTGTTTTTCGGCAACTTCCAGCGCGCTGCCTTTTGGAATCCCGTGCCATTTTTCAAGACAGCCACGGCAGCATGTCGCCGTCGCATGTTGCGCGATGAACACAGGATGATGGCGCATCGGCGTTTGTTTTCCGTCATTAACCGGCGAGGCCGCTGCCAATCGCTTTTCGATAAAATCTGCCGCATGTTCGAGCACTGTAGGCAAACCTTTATTGCGCAGATATTCGAGTTCCTTGCCGCGCAAGTGAAAGCGCCTGCGAAAAGCGGACTTGGACAAGGCTGCGAAGACTTCGCGGAGATTCTCGTTCATCACATTTTATATCTCGCCTGTGCTGCCGAAGCCGCCTTCGCCGCGCGTTGTTTCGTTCAAGTCTTCGCTCCAACATGGTTCTGGTGTCGCAATGGTCTCGATCAACAATTGAGCGACGCGCATTCCCGCCGTTATCTCAATTGGCTCGTCTCCGTGATTAATGAGCGCGCACAAGATTTCGCCGCGATAATCGCTGTCGATCACTCCCGCCAAAACGTCCAGCCCGTGCCTTGTCGCCAGACCGGAACGCGGCGCAATGCGTCCATAAAATCCATGCGGCACGGCGACGGCGAGACCTGTTCTGACAATCGCACGCTCATGCGCGCGAATCGTTTGATCCTCAATCGAAGAAAGATCGAGACCGGCGGCGAATCGGCTTCCTCGCGCGGGCAGCTTCGCCGACGGATGCAGCTTTTTGAATTCCAATCGCTCGATTATCACCGATAATTTCCCTTTCCCTTCGCTCGTCCTTCGCCCGCCTACTTCCCGCTCGAATTCAATGGCCTAGCTGCCAAGCTTTGATCGCTTCAACCGGATACAGAAGCATGAGCGCATCGAGCAGCAAACTGTCTCTGATCCAGAGCAGTAATATTATTTCCACTGCGGCGAATACGGCGAGCGAGCGCTTCCAGCCGAGTTGCCACGCGATCACAAAACCGATGCTGCAACTAAAAATGTCGCCGAGCGAATTAGCAATCGAGTCGCCATGATAACCGAGCGCAGCGGTCGTTTCGCGGTAACGCTCAATAATGAAGCTGGAATTTTCTATCGCTTCCCATAGCGCTTCCATCGCCACGGCGAAGCAGAGCCGCCAGACAGTTGAGAGACGCGGAAAACTCCACGCGAGCAGCGCGCAGAACACGAAACCATGAAGCACGTGCGTGAAGCTGTATGGATCGAATAAGTGCTGCGAGTTATGCGAACTCCAGACCTTGCCCGCCCACAGAAACGCTTGCCCGCACGCACACCACCACATGCGTCCCTGACGGCGAAGCTCGTAAACGGAGAGCGCCGGAATCGTCGCCATCACAGCCCACGCCCAAAGGTTTTCCCGACTCACCTTGAAACGATCAACGAAGAATTTGCCGGACATTTGAATGAGTTGCAATAATGAAGGAGTTACAAAAGCGCGATCATGTTTGCCGATAGCCCGCCGCGAAAACACAAAATGCGGACACGAATCCTCAGCCGCGTCTAGAGCGCGCGACGAGCAGATAAACGAGCGCGCAGAGCGCAATGCTAATGGCCGTCAAACCGAGCGGATCGATAATCCTTTTGGCGTTCAGCCAGAGCCACACCATACGCATAATCGCGGCGATCAATAAGCCAAGAAAAACGTGAACAGCTTCCGGTTTAATCATCGGTAACTTTAATAGGCCACCCGGAAACGGGGAGACAGCCGGTTAAGCGCTAACTATCAACATTTCTTGCGGCACGGAATTTCTATCGCCGTTTGTAATGAACGTGAATATTATGTAGGGGCAGGGAGTGAGCCGCTGCCCCTACATGAATCCGGTCTTGCGCGCGCCGTCGTTTACGGCTCTTTATCGAGCTTGAGCGAGACGGAGTTCATGCAGTAGCGTTGCCCCGTCGGTTGCGGCCCGTCGTCGAAGACGTGGCCTAGATGCGAGCCGCATTTCGCGCATGTAATTTCCGTGCGCTTCATGCCGTGGCTCGTGTCTGTTTCTGCTTTGACGTTGCCTTCCGCGATGGGCGCGTAAAAGCTCGGCCAGCCGCAGCCGGAATCGAATTTCGTTTCGGAGTCGAATAGTTCATTGCCGCAGGCCGCGCACAGATACGTGCCTTCGTCTTGCGTGTCGTTGTAAACGCCTGAAAAGGGGCGCTCCGTGCCTTTCTCGCGCAGCACATTATATTGCTCCGGCGTCAATTCCTTGCGCCATTCTTCGTCCGTCTTGTTTATTTTGTCGGTCATCGATTCATGTCCCTTCGTATAAAGTAAAGGCTACTCTCGCCGCAGTAAGAATACCCGCTGTCGTGCGGTTTGCAAATCTCTGTGGAAGAATAAAATGAGCAGTGAAAAATTTGCGCGCGGGGCGGGTTCGTTTCGCGCAGAGATTGAGATAAGGGAATTCGTCGCGTCGTTCGAGTCGTGCGCGCTGCCGCTCGACGAGTGGAATCACAGAGGGCATCTGACGGTGGCGTTATGGTATCTCGCGCGCCATGACAGAGAAACGGCGACGAACATGATTCGCCAAAACATTCTGCGCTACATCGCCGCTCACGGCATCGTGACGACGAAGGACAGCGGCTACCACGAAACGATCACACTGTTTTTTATGCGCGTGTTGAGCAAGCACTTGAGCGAGTGCGGCGAGGGCGCGTCGATCCTCGATCTGACCAACCGATTAATTGAAACTGATGGCGACAAAAATCTTCCGCTGGAGTATTACAGCAAGAAGCGATTGATGTCTCTGGAAGCCAGAACGCGTTGGGTCTCGCCGGATTTGCAGCCGCTCGATTGATTCCCTTTCAGTTCAAACGAGTGCAACCCACAATCGCTTCCGTCGCAAGTTTGTAGCGCGCGCGAAGCAATGCCCGCGCTCAGTTTTTAGCTTTCGATTCTCCACGCGCCTTCCTGATCTCTTCGATTATTTTGCTTGCCAGATTCGGCGCGGCGATGTTGCCGTCAAAGGCCGTGACCTTGCCGGAAGCGAGTATTACGCCCGTGCTGCGGTGTGTGATTTTGTAAGTAAACGTATATGTAAAAAGCGGGCGGTTAACTTCGATGAGGGCATCTGCGATTTTGCTTTTTTCCCATCCGTCGAGCAGCGCCATTTGCCATGTCTGGAATTCCGCGCGCTTGCGCAAAGCGTTTTCCAATTGCACGGATGAAAAAAAGGATGTGCTTGAAGAGACAAAAAAGGTTTTCACCCCGGCGAGCACGACTTGCGGATTGTTCGCGGCGATTTGCGCGGACTTTTCGGCGGCGATTTTCTCTTCGGCGGCTTCGCGCAACTGTTTCTCCCTGACTTCATCTCTAACGCGTTCTTCCACTGTCTGCGCCGGGCGCACGGTGATTGTGACATGCTGCTCATTCGTTTGCGGGCGTGCGGTAATGGTTAAGATGAAAATCGTTGCGGTCAATACAAGCGTTCTATGCGCGACACTTTTGATGTTCATTTTCCAACTCTCTTTCAGCCCGTAGATATTCAATGCCATGTTTTATATGCACTACTGAAACCGCCTCAACTGCAACGCTTGTGCCGTCGTTGTCGGATGTGAAATTGCGGCTATCATCGGTAGGCACGGGGGCGAGAGCCTGAAAAATCCCTTCAAACACATTTCAAATGGAGCACAAATATTGCGCTTGGACGGCGCGGCAAGGTGAATCCGTCGCTGCACGTTTCTAACGACGCGGCGCAAACAAACTGTGTCAATTGAATGTTAGCGTACAGCGGCAATGGCGGGGCGAAACACCGGGACAACTCGAGTTAGGCTTGCTATGATCTCTGTGTCTGCTATATTGCTGAAACACACAGGTAAGCACCACACTGTGTGTGTCCGCCTCGTCTAAGCTCCTCGCTGTTGCCCTTCATATTAAAATGGATATTTCTCCCATGATTGATGAAACCAACAAAGTAATCCGGCAAAAGACACCAACGAAAGACTTGCAGGCTTCCGAAATGCGCTACCGGCGACTTTTTGAATCCGCGCGAGACGGCATACTTATCCTTGACGCGGCAACGCGAAAAATCACCGACGCGAACCCATTCATGGTTGAGTTGCTGGGCTACTCCCGGGATGAATTTCTGGGGAAGGAACTCTGGGAAATAGGTTTGCTCAAGGATGAGGAAGCCAGCCGTGCTGCTTTTCGAGAATTGCAGCAGAACGGATATATACGCTACGAAGGATTGCCGCTCGAAACCAAAGCCGGAGCGCGCCGCGAACTGGAGTTTATCAGCAACGTCTATGCAGAGGACGGCCATCAGGTTATTCAATGCAACATACGTGACATCACAGAGCGTAAGCAATCTGAAGAAGCATTAGTAGCGAGCGAGGCAACACTTCGACAATCATCCGAAACACAATCAGCGATACTTAACGCACTACCGGCTCACATCTGCCTGATTGACGCTCACGGAAAAATCCTCGAAGTTAATGCGACATGGGAACATTTCGCTACCGGGAATAACTACAGCGGAAACAATTTCGGCGTTGGAAGCAACTACCTTGAGATTTGCACAAGCGCTTATGGCGAGTGCGCCGAGGGAGCGCAACAGGCTGCCGATGGAATCCGTGCGGTTCTGTCGGGAAAGCTAAATAATTTTGAATTGGAGTATCCATGTCACTCTCCCGAAGAGAAAAGATGGTTCAGATTTATGATTGCTCCACTCAAGAAAGACCCGTCCGAGGGATTAGTGGTTCTGCATATGAACGTCACGGAGCGCAAAGCGGCTGAAGACGACTTAATCAAGCTGACAGGCAATTTGAAATTAGCAGCGTTAGAGCATCAGCAGGTGCTCGATAACTCATTGGATATAATCTGTCAGATCGACGAAGCGGGTCGGTTCATTAAAGTGAGCGCCGCAGCTAAAACGGTGTGGGGCTATGAGCCGGAAGAATTGATCGGCAGAATGTACATGGAGCTAGTTCATCCTGATGATCATGCTAAAACCGCGCAAGCCGCGATTGATGTTATGTCGGGACAATCAGTAAATACCTTTGAGAACTGCTATCAACGTAAGGATGGCTCTGTCGCTTACATGATGTGGTCGGCCATATGCTTCAACGTCTTATCGGTGAAGATGTACGCCTCGCCACTGTCCTGCATCCGAAAGCCGGACAGGTAGAAGTCGATCCCGGACAACTTTCACAGATCATTATAAATTTGGCGGTCAATGCGCGCGACGCAATGCCGCAGGGCGGTATGCTCACCATTGAGACGGCCAGCGTTTTTCTCGACCCGGATTATGCACGCCAACACGCCACTGTTATTCCGGGCGCGTATGTCATGATGGCTGTCAGCGACACCGGCACGGGTATGACTGCCGAAACGCAGGAGCACATCTTCGAGCCGTTCTTTACGACGAAAGAAGTGGGTAAAGGCACAGGGTTAGGATTGGCGACCGTCTACGGCATCGTCAAACAATCGGGCGGCAACATCGTGGTTTACAGCGAAGAAGGAATCGGCACGACCTTCAAGGTTTATTTGCCGCGAGTCATACAGCAATCCGAAGCGAAAGGCACAAAGAACACTTGCGATGAATTGCCACAGGGAATAGAAACGATATTGCTCGTCGAGGACGAAGATGTCGTGCGAACTCTCACACGTCAAATCATGGAGATGTGCGGTTACACAGTCTTGGAAGCGGGCAACGGAGTCGAAGCCCTCTCTATATGCGAGAAACACGATTGCCACATTGATTTACTGATGACGGATGTAGTGATGCCGCAGATGGGTGGACGGGAATTATCCGAGAGATTCGCTGTAATATATCCACAGATGCGCATTCTATTCACGTCCGGTTATACGGATGATGCTGTCGTCCGTCATGGTGTAATCGAGGCAGGCACGAATTTCATTCAGAAACCGTTTACTCCCGACGCCCTCGCGCATAAGGTTCGAGCCATCTTAGACGGCACAGAATGGACGCCGGACGGCGCGAGTATATGAGAAAAAGTGTGTGCCGCGTTTCGCTTTAAGTCGGGTCAGCTTACCGCAAACTGTTCGTCATTTAATTCGAGCAACAACTCCGCTCCGTAATTCAAATCTTCGATGTGCACGGTCAACACTTCCAATACATCTGCGGGCTGAAAATGTTGCGGCTTCGTTTCCGGGTGCGGGAAATAAATCAAGCCGTCTGCCGCCGTTTGTGCTCGCCCGTAGAGGATACGGCAATCGAAAAACGAGAAGTCTTCGGGCGGCGCGGTGTGCGACCACAACACATTTCTGAAAGTATATTTCGCTTTTTTGATTTTGTATTTGAGCGGAGCAATCGAAAGATTGACGGTGCCGGAATAATATTCATCGAGATCAAGGCCGAGCGCATGAAAGACGGGCTTCTGCATCGCTATCGTGCCCGCTTGAAAACGCGGATCGAGCGATTTGCCGGACGCCACGCCATGCCCTTTGACGATGGTGGCTTTGACAGTTATTCGCGGCATTGACTTATTGATTTCAGGCACACACAGTCACGTTCTACAAATATTTTTCGCGCAAAATGTTTCTGTGATGGATTTCATGCCCGGCGATAATGTAAGCCAGAGCGCGCACGCTGACGAAGCTTTCGCTGGCAGTGCCTGTGCGCTCCCATGCTTCTTGCTTAAGCTGCCGGAACAAAGAAATATTCGATTGCCGTATGAACCCGAACTCCGCCGCCAGATCAGCGAGCGAGCATTCATCGAACGCGGCGCTGGTGACGTAATCGTTTTGCTCAAAGCCCGGAAGCGCTGTCTGGTCGTTGCGCGCAAAGCGCAGCGCTCTATAACCGAAGATGCGCTCCGTATCCGACATGTGACCGACTAATTCCTTGATGCTCCATTTGTCTGGAGCGTAGCGCGCAGTGCCTTGCGATTCTGGAATGCTTCGCAAAAGAGCGAGCGTATTATCGAGTTGCTGTTCGAGCGTGCGGAGTATGTTGCCCGGCGGCACGAGCGAAACATACTTGCCGTAATAAGGCGCATATTCTGCGGCAGAGGGCGGAGCGATTATCGAATCCGGCATGGTCTATCTGTCTCCTTGAAAAATGATTTCACCATTATACAAGATTCATCCGTCGTAGTTGATTCACGATGCCGGATTGCCTTGTAACAACTCTAGAATTACGCTCGATTAACGCTCGATTCCGCAAACGAGTATGCGCGGCGCTATCGAAATCTTGCAGCAAATCTTTAAGCCGCCCGCTTTTTTGTATATAATCTTGCGGTGTTCCGGGTAATCGAACAGCACTGCAGAGCCAACCTCGCCAATATGTTCACGCCGACATCGCATCCATCGCGTTATGAATCCAATGACTATTGATAACAGACAAACGCCGCGCGTGCTGACTTCCGTTCCCTGCTTCTTCGGAGTGAGCGAAGACAGGAAAAGCAAAGGCACGATTACCAGCCTGAGCACAAAGGGCTGCTTCGTCAAAACGAAGGTCGTCGCCGCCACAGGCCAAACAATTTTTATTAGTTTGTGTTTGTCAGAGGAACAGCAACTACCCGTCAAGGGCGTCGTTATTTACCACGTAGACGACATCGGCTTCGGCGCGCTCTTTACGGAAATAAAGCCTGCGGATCAAATCGCCGCCGATGAATTTCTGAAGCACTCTCTTTCGTCCGAATGATAGCGGTGCTGAAATCCTTTATTGAGCTTCATACGCATTTATAGCTTGCTTGAATCGAGCAAGCCCGCGCTGACGAGCAGCTTTCCCGTCTGCGGGTCGATCAAGCCGTTGTTTTCATCTTCGATGCTCGTCGCCTGCGTGTAAACGTCGCCTGCAATCGGGTGGCGGCGCAACTCTTGTTTGAAATCCCTTATCTGTGAACTCTTCGCGCGCGTTTTCTCCGGCCCGCCGTAGTCCGCAAAACCGAAGCCGCCCCACTCGCTGACGACGAGCGGAACTTGCCCAACGTAAAAATACGGATCGCCGACGACGAGCGGGTTCGCCGCAACATCATTCATTTCGCCGTGCGTGAGCTTGTTCAAAAGTTCCTGCCAGCGCTCCAGTCCGGGCGTGTAAAGATGCGCGGTCATCAGATCGGACTTCAAGCGGCCTTCGACGGAAACGTGATGCCAGCCGTCGTTGTCCACCACCAGCACCTGCGGATGATTGAGGCGCATGTAATCGTAAGCCTGCGCGATATAGAGCCGTGTTTCCTCGCTCGTCGCAATGTCCTCTGCGCCCCAGTCTTCATTGTAAAGACTCCAGATGACAACCGACGGATGCGAGCCGATATGCACGAGCATACGCATCATCTCCGCCCTGTGATTTTCGCGGCTGCGCTGCGTCGAACTGTGCGGGCTTGGCACTTCCACCCACAGCAGCATTCCCATTTCGTCTGCCAGATCGTAAATGCGCGGGTCTATACCGCTGATATGCACGCGCACGAGGTTGCAGCCGAGTTCCTTCATCGCACGCATGTGCCGCTGCATTTCCTCGAACGTCGCGGTTCCCGGCTGATACAAAATGCCGTCCAGATAAATCTGATCGTTGTTGAGATAAACAAAAGGCCCCCGCGCGACGAAGGTGCGCAAACCGAAATGCGTTTCAATCTGCGAAACCTGATTATCCGCGCCCGTCAACTGCGCGATTAAATGATAAAGCTGCGGCGTCGCGGGCGACCACAACTCCGCTTCGGGCAATTCGATGGAAACGCGCTGGCGTTTTTCTCCCGCTTCGAGCGGCAGCCTTACTTCCATAGACGCGATGGGCTGAAGACCTCCGCGCGGCGTCACCGTCAAACGCAAGCTGTAGAGTCCCGGATCATGTATGCGCGTCGTTAAATCGAAGGCGACGAAGCGATCACGAAAACTGCTGATGACATTCAGGCGCGAGCGCAGGCGATTGCGCTCGACGGGTTCGAGCCACACGCTTCTGACCGCGCCCGTGTAAGTTTGATACCAGATGCCGCCGCGCTTATAGACGTGCGATTGCTGCTTGCCGCGCGGAATCTCCGCATCCATCGAATCAGAGATGCGAACGGTCACGCGATTAACTTTCTGCAAGTGTTCCGGCGGCAATTCATAACTAAAAGAAGTGTATTCGCCGAGGTGCGCTTCTTCGCCTTCGACGGTCTTGAGCGGATGCCCGTTGAGCCACACGCGCGTTTCATAGCCGCACGCGCCGAACGTGATTTGCAGCAAACCAACCGCGTCATGGAACCAATTTTCCGGCACGCTGAATTCGCGCTCATACCACGCGACGACCGTATCCTGCCATGCGGGAGTCTGCTGCTGCGTGTTTCTCGCCGCCGCCATATGCGCCTCAATCGAACCGGGCCACACCGCCGTGCTGTCATACTCGTGCGCGACAAACCAACGCTCGCGCAAGCCACGGTCTTCCAGATCGATGCCGAACCGCCATTCGCCGTTCAGCAGTTCGTAAACATTTTGACGATTGACCGAGCGCGGCAAGGGATTGAGTTGCGCCTGCACAATCTCCGCGTCCCTTTTGTCACGCGTGAAACCGAAATCTTTATTCGCCATTCTTCTTCCTCAATTCCCGCACGCAATTAAAAGAACGTCCACTTATAGCCACTTGCAAATGAATGTGAACAGCGTAGGGGCAGGACTAGTCCCTACCCGCGTCTTAATTAAACAAGCGGGCAGGGACTAGCCCTGCCCCTACATAAATCTTTGCCTGACTTGTCAGCCGCCGAAGGGATGAAAACCGAAGGCTTCGAGAATTTGCGAGCCGAGCATCACGACGACGGCCAACGAAATCAACGCGCATGTTCCCCAGCCGAGGATGTTGTAGAAACGCGTGTTGCGCAAATCTCCGGCAAGCTTTTTATCGTTGATGAGCAGCAGTATAAAAACGAGTATGACCGGCAGCAGTATGCCGTTTAGGACTTGCACCCACACCAGCAGTTTAATCACAGGCACGCCCGGAATAAGCGCCGCGCCAGCGCCGAAGACGATCAGCGCCGTGAAGATCAAAAAGAAAATGCGCGCGCGACGGAAATCTAAGTTGACGCCCTTCGGCACGCCGAACGCTTCGCTGATCGCGTAGGAGGTCGCAAGCGGCAACACCGCGCCCGCAAGGAGTCCCGCGCCGAGAAGTCCGACGGCGAACATCGCCTTCGCCGAATGTCCGACGACAGGCTCCAGCGCGATGGCAGCGTCGGCGGCTGAAGTTATTTCCGTTTTGCCGATGACATGCAGTGTCGCCGCCGTTGCGACGATCATAAAGATGGACATGAGATTGGAAAAAACCGCGCCCGTGTAAGTGTCTATTCGCTCCGGCCCGTAGTGGCGGCGCGCGACGCCTTTCTCCACGAGCGAGCTTTGCTGAAACAATTGCATGTAGGGAGTGATCGTCGTCCCCATCAATCCGACGAGAATAAAAATGTAGCTTGAATCCTTTTGTATTTTCGGCACGAACGCGCCGCGCGCAACTTCGCTCCAGTGCGGATGCGCCATAAAGACCGCCACCGGATAAACGAAAAAAACGAGCGTCATCAACAGAAAGATACGCTCGACCCAACTGTACGAACTAAAGATCACCAGATACCACAGCAGCGCGACGGCGAGCGGAACAGCCAGATACTTGCTGACGCCCAACAATTCCATCGCCGCGCCGATGCCGACAAACTCGCTGATAACCAATCCGCCGTTTGCGACTAACACGACAGCCACCGCAAACAACGCCCAACCGATGCCGAAACGCTCGCGCACCAAATCGAGCAGCCCGCGCCCCGTCGCCGCTCCCAGACGCGCGCACATCTCCTGCACTACGGCGAGCGACACGGTGATAATGAGCATTACCCAGATCAGATCGTAGCCGTATTTGGCTCCGGCGGAAGAGTACGTTGCGATGCCGCCTGCGTCGTTGCCTGCGGCGGCGGCGACGATGCCCGGCCCTAAAAGAAAGAGCCAGCGCAAAATTCCCGTCGGAGTGCGGCGCAGACCGCGTAGGCGCACGCTGCGCCCGCGAATCGTCAATCGCAAACTGGATTTGATGGTGCGCGGGCGCGTCGGCAGCACTAAATCTTCGACGGCTTCGAGCGGTTCGAGTCCCTGCGGCGTCGGCTGCAAACTCATGTAAAAACCCTCGGCGCTTGCGTGCGCCAGCTCGACGGAGCGACTTGCCCGACGGCGGCATCGACCGTCACCACGCCGATTAATTGCCCTTTGCTGCCGACGACGGGCATCGCTGCCAGATCGCTGTTGATAACCTGATACGCGGCCTTGTCCGCCTCGTCCAGCGGATCGAGCGTCGTCACATACGGGTCCATCACGTCTTCTAATTTTTTGTCGTCGTCGGCGGTCAGCAGATTCCTGAGCGAAATCAATCCGCGCAGATGTCTTTCTTCTTCGTCGTCCACCACGTAGACCAGAAAAACGAATCCGGGTTCCTTGAGCCGTTCGCGCAAAGCTTCGCGCGCCTCCTTGACCGTCAAATTCGCCGGAATGGAAACGACGTTATTAGTCATAATTCCGCCGACGGTATCCTCCGGGTAGCGCAGCAATTCGATGATATTCTCGCTCTGTTTTTTCGGGATGGTTTCGAGATAACGTCTCGCGGTTGACGGATGCAGCCGCCCGACTAAATCCGCCGCCGCGTCCGGCGACATCAGTGTGAGCAATCGAAGCGCCTGATCTTCTTCGAGTTCTTCAAAGACCTGTAGCTGGCGTTCCGCCGCCATCGCTTCGAGCGTGCTGACGGCCTTCGGGTCAGGCAAAAGCGTCAAGAGTTCGGCGGCGTGCAAGTAAGGCAGAGGGTCTGTCAGACGCGCGATTTCTCCGGGAGGCAAACGCGTGATGCGCAAGTTATAGCCCGCGCCGTTGCTCACAGCGCACGGATCGCCGCGCAGAAATTCTATGTACTTCCAATCGTAAAGTGCGCTCCGCCGCACATGCCCGTAAAGGCCGCGACTAATGCGCCTGAGAATCGCGCGCGCGCTCGTGTCTGCGGCTTTTAACATCAATCGCCCGCCGATGTCTTCGAGCGATAAATCATTGGCACGCGTGACGCGGCGATTCTGCAAGTCTATGACGAGCGCGTCGATCACATCGCGTCCGAGCAAGAGTTCTTTTCTAAGCGCACCGGTCGTGACATCTTCCACTTCATTCAAATCCGTGACGTTGATGCGCAGCGCGCCCGTATCAATGGACTCCACCGCGCTCCACGGCAAAAACTTCGATTGCTTATCCTTTGTTTGAAAAAGCAGGCGCGTGACCGGCGGATAATCACCGTCGAGCAAGGCAACCGCCACGTCTAGCAGCGGCGCGCTTCTGCCGCTACCATCCACGAGCGTGAAGCGGCGCAACCTTGAAAGCATTATCATCGAAGAGAATTCTCCATAAGGATGGAGGAGAGAAAAATTGCGGAAAGGAAAATGTATGTGATGTCGGAGGAAGCGATAAAGGCAAGTGCTTGTGCGCGGCGCAATAGGGTGACGGCGTCGCGTGTTTGGTTCTTCGTGTCCAAATTATTCTCCGTATGACGGGCAGCGCACCAATGCGGCTTTGAGTCTGCGCATCCCACGCGCCATAATACAACAAAAGCGCATCAAAGCTATTCAAAGATTTCTGACGCGCCAAAACACAGCCGTCAATCACGAGATAAAGGTACAAGATGAAGGAAACGCCGATTAACATGCCACGACGCCACCAACGCCGGAGCCGCCTGCTGCTCACGCTCATGCTGCTCTGTCTCTCTTCAACAACGCTGCTCGCGCAAAGCAAGCTGCTGACCATCGATGACATTTACGATCCCGTGAAGCGAGTGAACTTCAGCGGGCAGCCGCCGCTCAATTTGCAATGGTTGAAAAACGGAATTTTTTATCTGCAAAGCCGCAAGGATCAATCAACAGGCACCGCGCAAATTTTCAAAGTGAACGCCGTGACCGGTGAAGCCGCGCCCTTTTATGATGCCGCGAAAATGGAAACGGCGCTCGCGCGCTTGCCTAGCGTCACGGCCGACGATGCCAAGAAACTCGCGCATCTTTCCGCTTATCAAATGAATCCGGCGCAGACCGCCGCGCTCCTTAATCATAAAAACAATCTCGTCTATTATGAATTCGGCACTGATGCGGCTGCACAAATAACGAGCGGCGAAAGTGAAATCAACAACGAAGATTTCAGTCCCGACGGACGCCTCGTCAGCTTCGTGCGCAACAACAATTTATACATTGTCAATCTCGCGGGGAAACAACTTCGCGCGCTCACAAAGGACGGCAGCGAAACGATTTTCAACGGGCGGCTCGATTGGGTTTACGAAGAAGAACTCTACGGGCGCGGCCTCACGCGCGGCTACTGGTGGAGTCCCGATTCGACGCAAATCGCTTACCTACGCCTCGATGAAGCGCCCGTCCACAACTTCACAGTCGTCGATCATATCCCGCGCCGCCAGCGCATCGAAGACACAGCTTATCCCCTTGCAGGCGATCCGAACCCGCTCGTCAAACTCGCTGCCGTCAACATCGTAAACGGCGCGACAAAATTCATCGACACATCAAAGTATGCGCCCGCAGATTTTCTAATCTCACGCGTCGCATGGAGTCCGGACAATCGCCGCGTCGTGTATCAAGCGCAGAACCGCGAGCAAACTTTTCTCGATCTCAACGCCGCCAGCTCATCGGACGGCGCGTCACGCAATTTGTTCCGCGAGCAAACGCGCGCGTGGGTCGAAGTCGTCGATAATCCCGTGTGGCTCAAAGACGGTTCCTTTCTCTGGCGCAGCGAACGCACGGGCTGGATGCACATTTACCATTTCTCGCCCGAAGGCAAACTAATCCGCCAACTCACAAACGGCGATTGGGAAGCGCGCACACTTGACGGCGTTGACGAGACAAACGGCTTCGTTTATTTCACAGGCACGAAGGACAGCCACATCGCCGAACAAGCCTACCGCATCAAACTTGACGGCACGGGTCTCACGCGCTTAACGAAAACAAACGGCGCGCACCGCATCGCCTTCAATTCGTCGAACACTCTTTTCGTGGATTACCGCAGCGACATCTCGACGCCGACGCAAGTTCGTCTATACAAATCGGACGGCACTCTCTCGCGCGCGATTGACGAAAACAACGTCGTCGCGCTCAAAGATTACAAACTCGGCACGCCTGAATTCTTGCGCGTCAAAACTAGGGACGGCTTCGAGATGGAAGCCTTGATGATTCGCCCGCCCGATTTTGACCCGAACAAAAAATATCCCGTGATGAGCTACACATATTCGGGGCCGCACGCGCCGCAGGTAAAAAACAGTTGGGGCGGCGCAACATATATGTGGCATCAACTGCTTGCGCAGAAAGGATATATTATTTGGATTTGCGATAACCGGACGGCGAGCGGCAAGGGCGCGCAATCAGCTTGGCCTGTCTACAAAAATTTCGGCGAGTTGGAACTGCGCGACCTCGAAGACGGCGTTTCCTACTTAAAGAGCCGACCCTTTGTTGACGCTTCGCGCATAGGCTTGTGGGGCTGGTCGTTCGGCGGCTTTATGACGAACTACGCTCTGACGCACAGCGATAGTTTCCGCATCGGCATCGCGGGCGGCAGCGTCACGGATTGGCTCAACTACGATTCCGTTTACACGGAGCGCTACATGCAAACGCCCGAACACAACCCGGAAGGCTACAAGCAAACCGCGCCCGCCGCTTTTGCCAAAAACTTACACGGCAAACTAATGCTCATTCACGGCGCGATTGACGACAACGTGCATCTGCAAAACACAGTGCAGATGATCTACGCGCTGCAAAAGGCCGACAAGCAATTTCAATTCATGCTCTACCCGAAATCGCGTCACGGCGTGACAGACCCGTTGCTCGTCAAACACATGCGCGAGATGATGACCGATTTCATCACCGCGAATCTTTAACGAAACGCCGTTCAAGAATGAAGCCAGCGCGCCGACTTATAATAGTCAACGCGCTGGCTTCTTCGTTTAACTTTGAACTTGAGGAGCGGTGTCTTCTCGTTTAATTCAATCTTCCCCGCGCGGGCAGTGTTTCAATTCTTCGCTTTCTTCAAGTTGCCTGCTCAGTCTGGTTTTGCATCATGCGCCGGATTGGAATTGCCAGCAGCGCGAGCAATATCGCCGCGACGACGAGCGCCGCTGTGGTTGCGGTGAAGAGTTTCGGCATTTGTTCAAGCTTCTCCGGGTCAACCTGTCCGCCGACGAGTCCGGCGATTAAATTGCCGACTGCCGAGGCGAGAAACCAGATGCCCATCATTTGCCCGACGTATCTGCGCGGCGAAAGCTTCGTCATAGACGAAAGACCGACGGGGCTTAAACACAATTCGCCGATGGTCTGAAACAAGTAGCTAAGGACGAGCCACCACGCGGAAACTTTGATTGCGCCGCCGCCGCGCACGACGATGTTCGCGGCAAAAATCATAATAAAAAATCCGACACCTGCGAACAGCAATCCGAGCGAGAACTTGCCCGGACTCGAAAGCTCGCGTCCACCCTTGCTCATGCGTACCCATAACACCGCGAAAAACGGTGCGAGTATAAAAATGAACAAAGAGTTAATGGATTGGAACCACGTCGCAGGCACTTCAAAGCCGCCGATTGTTCGGTTGGTGAAATCGCGCGCGAACAAATTAAGCGATGTCGGCGCTTGCTCGAATGCCGCCCAGAAAATAGCGGCGAAAACAAACAGCACCGCAATCACGCTCACGCGCTTTCTTTCATCGCCCGTCAGATTGCCGAAGATGAATATATACGCGAAGAAAGCGAACGCGAGTCCGACAAGCACATACGTCATGTTCTTTCCGATGGCCTGCGGATTGAGCGCAATCACGCCTGTCGCGGCAAGCACGATCACGAGCGCAAGTATTACAAATCCGGCGAGGAGCGTTAGCTTCACGCGGCGCTCCTGCCTCGCCTGCACCGCCGCATCGGGATTGCGCGTCGGATGTATTCCGATGTCGCCGAGCGTCTTGCTTGCGCGCGTGGCGAAGACAAATAGTCCGATCAGCATTCCGGCGCCCGCTGCGCCGAAGCCCCAATGCCAGCCGATTGTTTCGCCCAAGAAGCCGGTCACAATCTGTCCGAAGAACGCGCCGACGTTGATGCCCATGTAAAAAATCGAAAAGCCTGCATCGCGCCGCGCGCCGCCCTCCGGGTACAAATCGCCGACGATTGCCGAGATGTTCGGCTTGAGCAAACCCGTGCCGAGAACGATAAAAATCAGTCCGAGAAAAAACGTCAGCTTGCCGCCCGCGAACGCCGACAGCCCGATTGAAATGTGTCCGACTGAAATGAGCGCCGCGCCGTAGAGAATCGCGCGGCGAAGCCCGAGCAAGCGGTCTGCGATCCACCCGCCCGGCAGCGACGCAAGATAAACGCACGCCGCGTAGATGCCGACAATCGCCGATGCCTGTCCGCGATCAAAACCGAAGCCGCCTTTGGCTAATGCCGCCGACATGAAAAGAACGAGCAGCGGACGAAGCCCGTAGTAAGAAAAACGCTCCCACATCTCTGTGAGAAAAAGCGTCGTCAGTCCACGCGGATGCCCGCCGAATCCTGCCGTGTCGATGGCGTTCGTTGCGCCCGCCCTCGTTGCTTCAGTCGTTGTGCTCATAAACAGCGATTCCTTTAACTTGTAATTTTTAAGATAAGAACGCTCACTGCCGGATCGTAGTCTTGTTGCGTCGCGCGGGTTTCTTGGCGCTTATCCGGCGCGGCACACTTTATATCATCTAAACTGCGCCGCGCGTTACGCACGCGACGGTTTTTCGTTTCTCACCGAAGGCAGTTTAGTTAGCGCTGAAAATCCGGCGAAGGAAATTGATCGCTTCGCCGAACGCTTGATCGGTTGCTTCTGGGTCAAAGCGCGCGCCCTCGTCGCGCATAAAGGCGTGCTCGGCTTCGTAAAGCGTGATGGAAAAATTCACGCCCGCCTTTTTAAGCGCATCTTCGATTACGTTGCGTCCTGCTTGCGGCACATGCGGATCGAGCGCGCCGAAGATCATCAGCAATTCGCCTTTGATTTCGGCGGCGCGTGCGAGCGATTTAGCATCCGCGTCTTTGCCGAGCGCGCCGTTGTGGATGCCCGTTCCGTAAAAGCAAACAGTCGCGCGCACGTCCTTTTGAAAAGCGGCGCGAAAGGCCAGATGGCCGCCGATACAGAAGCCTGCGGCAGCAAGTTTGCCGCGCGCAACCTGCGTATGCGCTGTGAGGTAATCGAGCGTTGCGCGGGCTGTTTCGTCGAAATCCGCGACAGGGGTTTGCGCCGCATCGTTTAATCCGCGCGTTCGTCCGTCATCGTCGAAAGCGATGACGGTTCCGGGCGCTTCGATGCGATGGTAAATTTCCGGCGCGGCGACGACGAAGCCATAGCCTGCGAGACGCGTGCAGACGCGCAGCATCGGCGCAGTCAATTGAAAAATATCCGAATAGCACAAAACGCCCGCATACTTTCCCTCCGGCTTCGGCGCGGCGACGAACATACGCATCACGCTCTCTTCAACCGGAACATCCACAAACTGCGTCGTAACAATCATCTGTTTCTTCTCCGCGATTTGGTGTGTCTAATTAATTTCTTCAACGAGCGCAGCCATTATTGTGCGCGTTGCGTCCGCGTGTAAACAAAAATAGTTTGCTTCATTATGCCGACAAGCGACGCGCGTTGTGGTTGGAGCAAGCGATGTCGAAGTATACTGCGTCGAGATAATCATCCAAGCCTGAAAGGATATGTCAAAATGGAGACACAAATCAGCACGCACGCGGCGCGTATGGCGATGAACCGCGACCCTGAAGCGAGAGACTGGGTGGAACAGTGGCTCAAGAATCGTGAGCGCGCGGCGCAGGATTCATTGAGCGAGGAGGAATTTGAAAAGCACTGGAAATTCGTGCGCCCGGAACGAATGCACGAGGGAGCCGTCGAAGCCTTCAGCGCATATCAGCAACGCACCGAAGAACATTAGAAGAGTTTACAGTTTTCGGTTTTCGTTTTCAGTCAAATCTAAAACTGAAAACTCAAAACTGAAAACTGTTTCCCGTTGATTGTTTTCTTAGACGATGGTGCTGCCGCCGTCCACGACGAGTGTCTGGCCTGTGATGTAACTCGACGCTTGTGAGGCGAGAAACACCGCGACGCCCTTTAGTTCACCCGCAGCGCCGACGCGCGGAATCGGATTGCGCAGTTTGATGTCCGCTTCGGCTTCTTCGATGATCGCATCGGAAAGGCGCGAGTGAAAAAAGCCGGGCGCAATGGCGTTGACGCGTATGCCGCGCTTGCCCCAAGAAGCAGCCAGCTCGCGCGTCAGTCCCAAAAGCCCCGCCTTGCTCGCGGCGTAAACGGCGACGTTCCACTCAAGCGTCGAAGCCATCAGCCCCGCGACGGAAGCGACGTTGATAATGCTTCCACGCTCGCGCTTGAGCATTTCCCTCGCCGCCGCGCGCGCAAACAAAAACGCGCCCGTCAAATTTATGTCAATTACCTTTTGCCATTTATCGAGCGGCATGTCTTCGGAAGCAGCACCCCACGACACGCCCGCGTTGTTGATTAGCACATCTATTTTACCGTAAAGCTTGACGGCGGCATCGACGACTTGCTGCACCTGTTCTTCATTCGCCACATCGCAGATCATGCCTTCGACAATAAATCCGTGCCCGCGCAATTCTTCGACGGCGGGCGTCAACCATTCCGCGCGACGCGCGCAAAGCACGAGCTGCGCGCCTGCTTCGGCTAACCCTTCCGCCATCTCGAATCCAAGCCCGCGCGAGCCGCCCGTCACGATTGCCGCCTGCCCTGTCAGATCGAACAAATCTTTAATGTGCGGTGCTGTCATGTCCGAATCCTTTTACCCGTGATGTAGAATCAAGAATCAGCGCGTTGGTATTTGTCCGCTAAAGAATAAACGCTATTCATTTCTTACCAAGAGCCGACATACTTTAGCAGATGTTCGGTGCGGCGGCTCGTTGAGCGGCCTAGGCTGCGCGCTTCACGTCAACGGCGGCACAAATCGCGCGCCGCTTCCTGCCAATCTGGAAACAAAAAAGCGAACCCGCTTTCGAGCAGTTTGCCGGGAATTACGCGGCGGCTTTTAAGAATCAGTTCCGTTTCGGTTCTCAACAAAAGCGCGCCGATTTCCAGCATCCATGATGTCGCAGGCAAACCGAAGTTAATGCCTGCCGCCTCGCGTAGAGCGCGCATGAATTCGGCGTTCGGCAACGGATTAGGCGCGGCGAGATTGACAGCCGCATCGAGACCCTCATGCGCGATTAGCCAGCGCACGGCGCGCGCAAAATCTTCGTGGTGAATCCATGAAATGTATTGTCGTCCATCGCCTGCCGTTCCGCCCAGCCCGCAGCGCACGAGCCGCAGCAACTCATCAAACACGCCTCCTTTATCGGGACTCATCACCATCGCCGCGCGCATCTTCACCTTACGCGTATGCGGCGTGTCGGCTTCGTCTAAGGCTCGCTCCCAAGACTTTGCTACGTCGATGCTGAAACGCCAAGTGTCCGGCGCGTCAGGCTCCGCTCCGCCGATGATGCCGCTCGCTTCGTCATTCGGCGCATCATAGCGATGCGCGTAGATGGTTGCCGTGCTCATTTGAAGCCAGACGCGCGGCGGGCATGTGGCGTGCCTGATGGCCTCGCCGACAACACGCACTGAATCCACGCGCGACTCTTTAATCGCGCGACGGTTCTCTTCGTCGTAACGACAATTAACGCTGCGCCCTGCAAGATTAATAACCGCATCTGCCTTTTCCAATTCCGCCCCCCAGTCGCCGATTGTTTGCGCATCCCAAGTTGCCACACGCCACGGCGCGCTTTTCGGATTGCGACTGAGAATCACAACGTCGTAGCCTTCGCTATGAAAGGCACGCGCCAGAATGGTTCCGACTTGCCCCGTCCCGCCGGGAATCACTATTTTCATGATTCGCGCTCTCGCTTTCTTTTCTTGCCAGTTGCTTATTATCAGCGACATGCATTCAAGCCGTATGCCGCGAAATTGACAGAGAGAAAATCGGGTTTTAACTGCGCAAGCGAGCTTTCTTCGATTTGTGCGATGCGAATCGGGCGCGGATTATTTGCAATGCGCGAAGCGAGCCGACAAGCAACATGACTGCGGCATGGCGTCACAATTAAACGACGCGGCAGACCGTTCTATAGCGACGAAGGAATCGCTGCTCAACACGTTCACTTGATATAGAAGCGTATCCTTATTACTCTCGCATATATGCAAGCGTTGACTGCGACGGCGGCGCGCAACGAATAAAATCCGATCAGCTCGTTTACGAAGGCGAAGAACTCAATGGCAAATGAAAAATCGCGTGTGGCAATCATCGGCGGCGGCTTTGGCGGACTCTTCACCGCGCTCGAACTTGCGGGCGAGTGCGCCGTCACGCTCATCAGCCGCGCGGATCATTTTCAATTCACGCCGATGCTTTACGAATACTTGAGCGGCGAAGTCAAAGCGTGGCAGATCGCGCCGCCGTACAAAGAATTGCTCGGCGATAAAGTTAAGTTCGTGCAGGGCGAAGCGACAAACGTCGATTTGCAAACACGCCAAATCACGATCAAGGACAACGCCGAACGCGTCGCTTACGATGTGCTGGTCGTGGCTGTCGGCGGCGTTACCAATTACGAAAACGTCGAGGGCGCGAAAGAATATGCGCTGCCTTTTCGCACCATCGAACAGGCAGACGAATTACGACGGCGCATGTCAGAAACTATTGACCGCATGACACACGCCGACGACAATGCGGCTGATGATGCCGCGATTTTTGCAATCGTCGGCGGCAGCGCGAGCGGCGTCGAGCTTGCTGCGAAAATGGCAGACCTTTTACAGGCAGACTGCGCCCGCAAAAACCTAACCATTGAGCCGCGCGTGATGCTCATCGAAGAAGCAGACGAAATTGCCGCAGAGATGGACGAAGAATTGCGCGCTTATGCGTTGCGCGCGCTCGAAAATGCGCGCATCGAAATTCAAACGAAAACAAAAGTGCTGCGCGTAGACGCGAGCAGCGTGACGGTTGAACGCGACGGCGCGCAAACGGAAATTAAAACTGCCGCCGTCGTGTGGACGGGCGGCGTGCAGATCAATCCGCTGGTGTTGAAGTTGAAGCTTGAAAAAGAAGCGAAGAAAAACCTCATCATCGTCGAAAACACTTTGCAGGCGCGCGGGCATGAAAACATATTCGCGCTCGGCGACATCGCGCACTACGAGAACGCGGACAAAGGCTTGAACGGCACGGCGCAACTCGCTTATCAACAGGCAAGCCTCGCGGCGGACAACATCAAAGCGCTGCTCGCCGGAAAGGAATTGCGCACAGATTTTTTCAAGGAGCGCGGCACGGCCTTGAGTCTCGGCACAACAGACGCGGCGGTGGAAATCGGCGGCGAAGTGCTCACAGGCCGTCTTGCGCGCGAAGCACGTTTCGCTGCCTACGCCGCCAGACTTCCGACATGGCGGCATCGCTTAACGGCAGGCGCACAGTGGCTGCTCGGCGGAAGCCACCCGCAACCGCTCGACGAAGCGCGTTGAAGCAGCGTTGGGCGTCTCGCTCGAATGGTAAAGATGAAAGAATCTGATTACATCGAAAGGCTTTTTGCCCTCTGGCCTACTGAGGGCGAAACTTCTGCTGAAGCTCTCGCTTTGGTTGATGAAGCCGTCCGCGCTTATCCAGATTCAGCGAAGCTTTGGTGTATGCGCGGCGATTTGATTCAGCTTGGCTCAGCAGATATTCCCTACAGTCTTGAAGATGCGCTGGCTTGCTATGAGCGAGCAGTTTCTATTGATCCGAATTTTGCGGAAGGGCATGAAGGAATCGGACATTTCTATGACGCGGTGATGCCGAATCCAAGTCGCGCCCGAAGTGCGCTCCGTCAGGCGGCAATGATTCGCCAACGGGAGAACGTCTAAAGATGCGCCCGCATTAATTCTCGATTTACGCTCTAATGGCGGCGATGGAGAAACGGGACTGCAAATTGCCGGTTACTTTTTCAATGACCAAACTCCCTTCGGGCGCATCATTACCAGAACGGGCAAGCCGCCTTCGGCATTTTTCGGATTGTTCAAACTGCCGAAAGAATTTCAGGCGGGAAAAAAAGGCGGGCAGATTTATTCCAACCCTGTCGTCTTAATCAATGTAGCGTCGGGAAGCGCTTCCGAACTGTTCGCCAGCGCGTTGCAGGAACAAAATTGCGCTCAGGTAATCGGCACGCAATCTTGCGGGTGTGTCCTCGGCGTTCTAAATTACATACAATTAAAAGGCGGCGACGACCTTGCCATCAGCGGAATCGGATTCGTCACCTCCAAGGGACGCACGCTCGAAGGCAACGGCGTTACGCCGGACAAGCCAACCATTGCAAGGCTCATAGACCTACAAAGTCAGCGTGACGCCGCGCTAGAGGAAGCCGAGAAGTATTTCAACAACTTAAAGGGAAACAAGTAAATTGTATAGTGTCAATTTTCTTGTTCGAGTAAGTCCCCGCGTCGCACGCGAGCGAGGAGCGGAAAGCCTTTATTTGCTTTTTCTCTATGTGTGAACGGCGCGGCTGGCGCGTTCTGTGGCGAACGTGTAGTTGGGCAGCACGCGGTACGAGGTCAGGCCGACGGCGACGCGGTCACCGGTTTGTCGTCGCATGGCGGCGGCTTCGGGCGCGTGACGATGATCGGAACGCCCGTCATGTGCTCCAGCGTGTTGATCGTGACTTTGTAAAGCGGCGGCTCATTTCCGGCTGGCTGGCGCGTCGTGAGGTCTAAGCGCACGATCAAACGCTCGTAAGCGCAGACGAAATTAATTTCTTCGATAATGCTGTTGGTCAGGCGGCGCGCGTCTGCGGGAAGCTGACCGGAATTGCTCAACACCACATCCTCGGGGCGGAACACGAGTTTGACGGACTGCCCGTCGCGCAAATGTTTTTCTTCTGTGAAGGGAATGGCAACTGTGCCGATCTCGACTTTGTCACCGTTCACGACGCCCAGCAGCAGATTCGCCGCGCCCAGAAAGGTTGCAACGTATTCGGTTTCAGGCCGATTGTAAACTTCGTCGGGCATGCCGATTTGCTCTAGCCGCCCAGCGTTCAGCACGGCAATGCGGTCTCCGAGTTCGAGCGCTTCTTCCTGATCGTGGGTGATAAAAATCGCAGGCACTTTTACTTCCTTTAGCAGCGCGCGGATTTCCCTGCGCAAGCGAACGCGCGTCCGTGCATCGAGCGCGCCGAAGGGTTCGTCGAAAAGCAAAACTTGAGGCTTGTAGGCGAGCGTGCGCGCAATGGCGACGCGCTGTTGTTGCCCGCCGGAAAGCTGCGAAGGATATTTCGCGCTGTGTTCTTCGAGGTGAACGAGTTCGATAAGGCGATCAACCGTTTCCTTGATTTCCTTGCTGCTGCGCCCGCGTATGCGCAGGCCGTAGCCGATGTTTTTTCAACCGTCATGCGCGGAAAAAGCGCGTAGGATTGAAAGATGACGCCGATGCCGCGTTCGCGCGGGCGTTTCCGTAACGTCCGCGCCGTGCAGCATGACGCGTCCCGTGTCAGGGTTTTCGAGACCGGCGATAATGCGCAGGATCGTCGTTTTGCCGCTGCCGGACGCGCCGAACAGCACAAGCGATTCGCCCTCTGCGACATCGAAATTTATATCTTCTAAAACCGTTGTGTCTTTGTAGCTTTTGCTGACGCTGTGCAGGGACGCGGCGATTGTTCGCGCGCCCGAAGCAGTCGCCGACGAAAGCATTGGCGGAGCGGCATCGTTGTTGTCGGCGCTGTTTGCGCGCGCGTGGATGTCTGATTTTTCAGGAAGCATAGCAGCAGCGATTTATTCCGTGTCGAGCCAATCGCGCGCGAAAAACAATATGCTGAAAATGACAAAGGAGAACAGCGCGAGCACAATGGCGACGGCGTTGGCGGCCTCGACTTGTCCTTCGTTGAACTTCGAGAAAATGTACAGCGGCGCGGTCTGCGTGCGCAGCGCGAGATTGCCGGAAACGAGAATCGTCGAGCCGAATTCGCCGACGGCGCGCGAAAGTAAGCAGCGCGCCCGTCACAATCGCGCCGCGCAGGGACGGCAGCGTGACATACCAAAAAGCTTGCCAGCGCGTCGCGCCAATCGTCGCGGAAGCTTCTTCGAGCGAACGGCTCATCGTATCGTAAACGGGTTTGATGACGCCGAACGCGAGCGGAAACGTCACGAAGATGTTAGCGAGAATAATCGCCCACGCCGTGAACATCACTTGTATGCCCTGCGGCGCTAAGAGCGTCCGAGCACTCCGTAAGGCCCCACAACAAAAGCAGCACAAGCGCGAGGACACACGCGAAGACTATGCGGCGAATTGCACCCGGCGAATTACGTTTCATATCACACTCACCTTCTGCTTTTGCATTAGACATACGCACGGATATAACGTGTGTCTACAACATACTGAAAGTGATTTTGTGAAGATTGCGGCGTCAGAGAATATTGACGGCGCGTCCGGCGAGCAGAACGATGATGGTCAGCGAAATCGCCGCCTGCAACATCATCAAGCCCTTTGCCCAGCGCGAGAGCACGGGCGCGTCCGTCGGCGACAGCGCGGTGCTCGTATTGAAGGCCAGAAAAAGATAATCGAGAAACTCCGGCGACCATTCTTCAGCGCCCGCCGCCGCTCTCGCGTCATCATCCAAAGACATCTGCGGAAACAGAAATGCGCCCTTCGTATGAACTGCGCGCAGATCGCGCTTGTTCGGCCCGCCTGCGTCCAAACGCCAGTACCACAAAGCGAAGACTATAATATTTGTGAACCACAAAGCGGCGGCGGAAAATAGCAGCGCGATTGGCGATTCCTTATGCGCGGGCAATGCGCGTATGAGCAACGCGAGCGACACGACCAGCGCCGCCGTGACGAAACCGTTGGCGATGAGGCCGAACAAGTGATTCAAGGAATGATTGCCGCTTCTGTGAGAAATCACCGTCGGCACAAGCAGCGCCGCGACGATCACAGGCACGAGCCAGCGCGGGCCGACGAACATCGAAGCGGGCAGAGACGCGTACACGCCGCCCACCGCAATCAATGCCACCAGCGCAGGCCAACGCGGTTCCCTGTCTTCATCTCGCGGCTCGCGCAACGTATTTACGTTCTCATTCATGACCATTGATTGATAATCGAAGCGGTATGCAACGTATGCCACAAGGCCGATGATGTAAGGGAAATGTGCGCGCGTCTTGTGGCAGTCAAACCTTCGTATGCAGGCACAAAATAAACTCGCGGGCGGCGGCGTCCTTAAACTCTGTCGAGACGGTGATGCACAAATCGCCGGACGGCAGCGGCACATACGGCTGCGTCTCGAACGGGTCGATTTGCGCGCCGCGCAGCACGTAGTAATACTCCTTCAGCGAGTGATCCGTGCCTTTGACAGGCGGGCGGAAGATAATGCTTTTTTGCTTTTGCGATTTTGTTTCGTTGAGAATCGTATCGGTGATTTGCACGCCTGCTTCGTTCAGCACGCAGGCCGATTCGATTAACGGATAATGTTTGACGATGTCCGCGAGAAAACGCGGGAAATCGTCCGCCGCAAATTTCTTCAACTGCCCGCCGATTTCCTGTGCGAGGCGCGCGCGCGTTTGCCGCTCGGGCTGCGTGGCCTTCGCTTTGTCGAGCGTGTGGCTCTTGAACTTCGTCGCCGTTTCTTCAACGCGCTCCCACGCGCAATTTATATTTTCGCCGTCGCTTTTCTCCGGCCGCGCCAGATAAAAGCCTTGCAGAAAATCGCCGCCGAGTTCGAGCGCGACGATGGCTTCGGCCTGCTCTTCGACGCCTTCCGTGATAATCCAGCCGCCGATTTTTTCCGACAAATTGACGAGCGACTTAAAGACTTCCTGCTTGTAATAATCGAGATGAATGTTTTGGATGAGCGAGGCGTCCACCTTCATAATGTCCGGCTTGATATACGTGACGCGATCAAGATTGGAATGGCCTGTGCCGACATCATCGAGCGCGACCAGAAAGCCTTGCTGTTTGTAGCGGGCGATTGACGCGCGAAGCGCCGCGACATCATCGAATTCCGATTCCAGAATTTCGACGGCCAGATTGCGCGGGTCAAAATTGAATCGCTCGACTTGCGCGATCAAGCCGCCTTTGTTGTTTCCGTCCAGGTCAAAGGCCGCATGATGCACGTTCATAAAAAGAATCAGCTCGGGCATGGCCTTGTGCAGCGGCAGAAAATTTTCGAGCGCCTTTGTCCGGCACACGTAATCCAATTCGAGCGAAAGCTTTTCGGCGGCGGCGCTTTTGAACAATTCGGCGGGCGGAATCAATTGATGGTTTTCATCCACGCCGCGACTCAAGGCTTCGATGCCGACAATCTGCTTGCGTCGAATCGAAGTGATCGGCTGAAAATGCGTTTCGATGGCTTGCCGCTCGATGATGCCGCGAATGTTAAGACTGTGAGAAGTTTTGGAAATCATGCTTAACCCCTTGCATAAATGAAACGAGAAGTTTGGTGGCGTATCGGCTGCCGCCGATTATCGCACACTTGCAAAAATTCGCGCCGCCCGCAGTTACAAATGCTATGACAAGGCAGCGCAGAAGCATTAAATGTTCAATCGCATCTTATTCGCATGTTTCCGCCGGATAAGGTAAAGCAGCGTGCCGCTGAAGATTAAGAGGGCGACGATGTATGTCTGGCGCGCCTCCGCGTCATCAGCATAGAGGCTGGCGGCGACAACGACGGCAGCGCATGACATCGGCGCGAGCGTCACGAAGATGAGTCCAAACCAACCGCCCGGCACGCGGAATCCGCGCTCCATCTCCGGCCTCGCGCGGCGCAAGGCAATGAGCGCGAGAAACTCGAGCAACAGCGCCGAAGAGTAAAGCAGTATGTCTATGACGACGAGTTTGCCGAAGGGCAGCGCCGCGAAAAGCGATGAGACGATGCACGAAGCCGCAAGCGCGACGATTGGCACGCCCGTGCGCGTTGAAATTTTCGAGAAGGCGGCGGGCAGCCAACCGTCTTGTGCCATCGCGTAAGGCAAGCGCGAAACGTAAAGCAACTGGCTATTGAAAAGCGACCAAGCGGAAACGAGCGCCGCCGCTGCGACAAGAAAGCCGAGCCAGCGCCCGCCGATTAATTGCGCGATGACAGGCCAACCCGCTGATTCATTCCACACGGACGCATCGACGGTCACAGCGATGCCCGCCAGCAAAGGCAGCAGATAAGCCATCACCGTCAACGGCAACGCGCACAAAAGAGCGCGCGGATAATTGCGCCCGGCATCGTTGACCTCGCCCGCGAAGGTCGAAACATTATCCCACCCGCAGTAGTTCCACAGCACCGTCGAAATTCCGAGCGCGAGCAAGCCTGCGCTACTCTTGTTCGCAAGTCCGTGCGTCACTGCATTCGCCGTTGCCGTCGCCGCGCCCTTTTGCGAGAAACCATAAACGACGAGCGCGGCAAAGGGCAGCAGCACCAAACCTGTGGTGAACATCGCGTTGCGCCCGACGGCGTGTGCTCCGCGACAGTTAATCAAAAACGCGGCGGCGATCAGCGTCACGGCAATCAGCCATCGCCAGAGCATCGCAGGCCACGCGGCGGAACTGTTTTCGTCGAGCGCCAGCGCAGGATAAAAGTATGCGAGGTAATTAACGAACAGCACGGGATAAATCGCCATATCTACTGCCGTATAACAAATCGTCCAGAAACCTTCCTGCACGCCGCAGAAATCGCCCAAGCCTTCGCGTACCCACACGTAGTAGCCGCCTTCGACGGGCATCGCGCTGGAGAGTTCCGAGACCATCAAGGCAATCGGCAAACTCCACACGAGCGGCGTCACGACGACCAGCGCGACAGCCCAGCCAGCATTCACCGCGCCGACCAGCGGCTCAAGCCCGTATGCGCCGCCGGAAACGACGAAAAAGATCACGCACACGAGCGCCGGAAAATTCAAGCGCCGCGCGCGCGGCAAGACGATTGGCGCAGCCGCAATAGAAGATTCGGTTTCCATCAGAATTCAAAGTGCGTCGGGTATTAAAGTCGTCGCCGTAGAGGATTTAAATATAAAGCGGCGAACGGCGCGCGCTCTTTATATATGTGAAGCGCGGGAATGTGGCAATAAATAATTGACTCGCGGCGCGATTTGGCGTAAAAAGTTAATGCTTTACCAAATCCTTTGCAGCTTCGGGAGAATAGATCATCGTGAAAAAACTTACATTTGTTCTGGCGCTCGTGATGTGCCTCAGCACATTCGTCTTCGCGCAGAACGGCAATATGTCGGGCGGGAACATGTCCGGCGGCAACATGAACGGCGGTAATATGTCGGGCGGTAATATGAACGGCGGCAGCATGAGCGGCGGCGGCATGTCGAGTGGTCGTCATCATCGTCACCACCGTAAAGGTCATCGTCATCATGGTCGCCATCATCGCGGCGGCGGCAACATGAGCGGCGGCAACATGAGCGGCGGCAACATGAATCAGTAGTTCCGGTTGACGCGGATGCACGCGAACTGTTCGCAGAAGCGTGCCACGCGCGAGCCATTAACAAAAAACTAGAACGCCGCGAAGTCTGATGCGTCAGAATCGCGGCGTTCTAGTTTTTTCGTTTTCGCGTGTATCTGCACGAAGCGTTCGCTTATCGGTTGCAGCTTGAAAATCGGCGCTTGCCAGACAAAATGTTTGGTGCTAGAGTGCGCAGCCATATCGCATCTTTCCCCGATTGCGGATGAGAAGGATGTGACATAAGGTCAACGACGCAGCGAGGGCGTCGTTGACCTTTTTATTTTCCCACGCGTGTCGCGCCAAACGCCTGCGCTGGTCAACTCACGCGGTGTTTTCAGTCAACTCTTCTCTCGACTATTCATGCGCGCGTTAATTGATGTGCGGCGTCACCACGATGTCCGGCGCAAAAATCGTCGGCTCGTTGACGAGATACGATGCCTTCGCGCGTCCCTGCGCGCGTTGCCGCAGAAGTTCCTGCGCTGCCGCCGCATTGACGGGCTTGGAAAACAAATAGCCTTGTCCGTACTCGCATTTAAGCGCGGTGAGTTGCGTTAGCTGTTCTTCGGTTTCGACTCCTTCGGCGACGACATCCATGCCCAGATTTCCGGCGAGCGTCATAATCGTGCGGACGATTTCGGAGTTCTCGTCGCCTGCGCCCATTCTGCCGATAAATGAACGGTCAATTTTCAAAGTCGTGACGGGAAAACGATGCAGATAACTCAAGGAAGAATAGCCCGTGCCGAAATCGTCAATGCTTAATTGCACGCCCAAGTCGCGCAGTTGCGTCAGCATTTGCGTCGCGGCCTCGGCGTTTTCCATCACCGCCGATTCCGTGATTTCGAGTTTCAGCGAGCGCGGATCGCAATTGGTTTCGCGTAGTGTCTTTTTAATTTGCTCGATGATGTCGGGTTGCTTGAATTGCTTGCTCGACAAATTAACCGCCACCGTCAAAGGCCGCGTTGCAGGCACAAGCCACTGCCACTCTTGCATTTGTTCGCAGGCCTTGCGCAAGACCCACTGCCCGATTTCCGTAATCAAACCCGTTTCTTCGGCGAGCGGAATAAATTCCGTCGGCGAGACGAAGCCGCGCTCCGGATGATTCCAGCGAAGGAGCGCCTCGAAGCCTGCAATCTCGCTTGTTTCGAGACGTATGATCGGCTGGTAGTAAACCTCGAATTCCTGTCGCTCGACGGCGCGGCGCAAATCGTTTTCCAATTTCAGAAGGGCGACGGCGCGCGCGTGCATCACCGTATCGAAAAGCTCGTAGCGCGCCTTGCCGTTTTCCTTCGCGCGGTACATCGCCGTGTCCGCGTCGCGCAAAAGATTTTCGGGATGCTCGTAGTTCGTCGTGCTCAAGGTAATGCCGATGCTCGTCGAAGTATAAACTTCGTGGCCGCTCAAATTGTACGGCTGCGTTAGAGATTCCTGTATGCGCTCGGCGATATGCACGGCGGCTTCCGAATTTTCGAGGCCGTCGAGGAGAATCGCAAATTCGTCGCCGCCCAAGCGCGCCACAGTGTCCATCGGGCGCAAGCAATTTTCGACGCGGCGGGCGATGGCGATAAGAAGTTGGTCGCCGATGTTGTGGCCTAGACTGTCGTTGATGTTTTTGAAGCGATCAAGGTCAAGAAACAGCACGGCGAAAAGATGGTCTTCGCGGCGGCGCGCGCGCTCGATTGCCAGCTTCAGATGATCCGTCAGCAGCACGCGGTTGGGCAGCCCCGTCAACGCATCATGAAAGGCGGCGTGGCGGAATTTTTCCTTGCTTTCCTGTAGCGCCTGACTGATGCGGCGCTGTTCTTCGATGTAGCTGTTGAGTTCCTCGACGTGGCGCTCGGCCTGTTCGCGGCGCTCGCGTTCGGCCTGCTCTGCAATCGCGGAAGTCGCGCGAATGTCTTCGAGGTATTTGTGGTAAGTGAAATAAACGACGGAGATAATCGGCACTGCTCCGATGATGGCGTAAAAGCCGACGGTGTCGAATGATTTGTAAATGAATCCGGCGGCACACGCGCCCGCGAAAAAGCTAATCGAAGTCCAAAGGTAATGTTCCTTCCATGTCGCCCACACGGGTTTGTCTATTTTGCAGGCCATACAGACCGCGAGAATGCCCGTGTTGGCGATGTACTGCACGAGCGCCATCAAACAAATGCCGACGGCGATTAAAGCGAAACTGCCGGACGGCATCTCCGCGCCGCCGAAAACCAAACGCAGCGTCCATACTGTAACGAACGTCGCGCAGGCCATCACGCCCGCGTTGAAAAGCACGACGAGCGGCGTCTTGCTGATACGCGAGCCGGAAACAAGCCCTTCGGTGGCGGCGAGCAGAATGGCCGCTTCGCCGCCATACAGCAACACCGTCAAAAAAATAAAGGTATCGGAAACCGTAATGTTGATGTTGACGCGCGGGAGTTTGATGGCGGCGCGCGAACTGAGGACGACTGTAATAAGCGCCAACACAAAAAAGCGCCAGTCGAGCCGCGCGACGGGCAAATGCGCAATCGAAAAGCAGGAAACGAGCGCGCCGAGCACAGCGATCAATGCTCTGTAGGGTTTGAGATAGGTTGGTCTGTTCATGGCTGTCACTACTTTTTCTGAAGGCAGAGCGTGTGCCGTTGGATGCGGCGAACGAGTTGCAAAGGAGACAGGGGCGGGTCGTTAAGAGGAAGTGAATAAAGCAGAGAGGCTGGCGCGCGAGATTTTTGCGGCGGCCTCTCTGCATTAAGTTGAAGGCGCGAAATTCGCGCGCGTTATTTTATCGAACGTTATTTTATCGAGTGCTATTTCATAGAAGCAGTGCCGTCGCCGTAGACCATAATCTGCGCTTGCACTGTGCCGTCACCCATCACGACGCCGTCACCCATCACGACGCCGTCGCCCATCACGACGCCGTCACCCATTACTACACCGTTGCCGAGCAATCCGTTGCCGGTGAGCGCGGTTACGGAACAAAAGGAAAGGCCGTCGCCCATCACAACGCCGCTTGCGCCGAGCGGATTGGTTCCCTGTATGCCGCTCGTCGTAATAATTTGATCGCCCATCACGACGCCGTTCGTCATCATCGTCGTGTCGCCCATCACCACGCCGTTGCTGTCGATTAATACGCCGTCGCCCATCACAACGCCCTGCGCGTAGATTTTCTGGAACTTGGTCACAAGGTCGCTGCCGAGAACGTAGGTTTGTCCGAGCAGCACGCCTTGACCGTAGCGAATCGTTTGCTGTCCGAGTTGCGCCGTGGCAAGCGGATTAGCGCGGCTGACGAGATTCATATTGAAGGTCGAAGATGTCGGAAGCACGCAAGGATTCGTTGTCGCCGTCAGGCACGGAATCATCTGTGTGCCGAGCGTGGCGGTTGACCAATCGACATCCTGACGAATCATTTTGCCGATGCGGACTGCGCCTTCGAGGTTGAGTTCGCCCGCGCCCTGCTCGAACATATTGAAGCCCGCGAGCGGCTGCGCCGTGTACATCAAAAGCGCTTTGACCATGTTCGGCGTGAGCTTCGGATTCGCTTGCAGCAGAAGAGAGATGCCGCCCGCGACCATCGGCGCAGCCATCGACGTGCCGCTCATGTACATCAATTGATAATTGCCGCCCGTGTTGTTCGTAGTTGTGGTGGTGGTAACGCTCGGAGCAGTTCCGCCGGTTCTGGTATTGCCTGTCGAACGCAAGTCCGGGTACGCAACGGGCAACGTGCTTGCCAGTGAGTAGCCTGTGCGGGCGGCGACGATCTTGTTGCCCGGCGCGACGATGTCCGGCTTGATGATGTTGTCGTATTGGCGCACGCCCGCCGCATCCGTGTAGTAGCTGCGCGTCGGGCCGCGCGAACTATAAGACGTCACAACGTCGTCGGAACGCACGTCTGTGCCGAAGGTATTAGTCGCGCCGACAGTGATTGCCGAAGGCTCGTTGCCGGGCGAGTGAATCGCGCCGTAAACTTTGCGCCCCATTGAATCCTTGCCGTCGTTGCCCGCCGCGCAGACGACGACGATTCCGGCGTCAACCAACTTGCGCACGGCCTGACACAAAGGATCGTTTTTGTAGGATGTAACGGCGATTGCGCCGAGGCTCATGTTGACGATTTTAATCGGCACGGTGCGGCTGCCGGATACGAAATTGCGATTCGCCAGCACCCAATTGAGGCCGTCGAGCACGGTTGAAACGGTACCGCGCCCCTGCGAATTGAGCACGCGCACATTGAACATATCGACCTTGCGCGCCATGCCCGCATATTGGTTATTATAATAAGGAGAGTTGCTGCCCTGCGAAGCCGTCGCAATGCCCATGACATGCGAGCCATGCCCGTAAGCGTCGCCCTCTGCGTTGCTGTTAAGGCCGACGCTTTCAATCGCGCCGTTTTCATCACGCGCAAAGTTAACGCTCTTGAGCACGCGGTAACCGCCGTTCCACATTTGAAAATTGTTCGCATCGGTTCCCGAATCGAGAACGGCAAGGCCGACGCCGTAGCCATCCAGATTCGTTGACGTGGTACCCAATTTCAGGTTGCGCGCGCCGTTGCTGCCGGTCGTCGTCGCAATGTGAGAATCGATTGACGGATCGCCGTTGGCAGTGGTGCCGCCGCCGAAGGATTCCACTTCGCGGTCAAGCGAAAGGTCTGTCACTTCACCGAGCGACGCCAACTCATCGACTGTCGCCGCCGGAACATCAACGAGCATCGCATCGAGACTCTCGAAATGCTTGTGAAGGTGGACGCCATTGCGATTGAGAATTGCGCTTAACTGCGCAGTCGGTTTGCCCGTCAGGTTCAGCACGACTTGAACGCGTTCTTCGCTCGAACGAGCGCCGCGAATTTTGTCGCGCAGATCGGGCGAAGCCTTGTCCGCGCGCTTGCCGGAATTATCTTTGTGCGATGAAGTGCCGCGCGCTGATTGAGCTGTCGAAGAACTTGTGAAGCTCGTCGCGCAAAAGGAAAAGATGAGAGCCAAGCTCAGGCTTATCGTAAGTGTGGAACGTTTAGCGTTTTTCATATCGTTTAATCTTTGCGAGAGGTTAGAGCCACCGGAAGCAGTCTCATACCGCTCATGAAATTCTTATCCGAGTTGTTGTCAAAAGCAGTAAAGTGACCCGCACATTCGGACACGCCTCTGCTATGGCAAGCTCTATACCACTGCTGATGTAGCCGTAAAACGCTTGTTTTATTGAAATTTAGGTGATAAGAGCGTGTCAAAGCAACAAGGCAGGATGACCGATGTCGGTCAGAATGCAAGCAATTTATCAGTCAGCTAATAACTGCGGCGAACATAAAAAATAAAGAGGAGCCGAAGTGTGTTCCGGCTCCTCTTTATCATTGTAAACTGAAGTTTGGGGCGAGCGTTTAGCGACACTCAGCGGATAGAACTTCGCGCATCACCGTGACATCTCCGTTTGCGTTGACTACGAAGCCCGTGCGCTGGCGGATAACCAGATTATTATCACGTCCCGGTGCGGTGATTATTGTGTCGTACAATGTGAATACCGTTTGGGCGCGCCCTGCAACGGGATCGGAATCATTGAAATCGCCTCGATTATTCATCTGGTCATGAAAAATCTGTGAAACGGCGTACTGCGTGCCGCTCGTTACCCCGACGCCGGTCGCGCGCTGGGTGTTGGTGTCGAAGGTGAAATGCACTCCGCCGTCGCGGTCGGTCACCTCTCTTGAATGTATATGCACCGTAAGGGCGATCAGAACATCTTCCCCGGCACATTCGTCGTATTGCGTATAACTGTAATCCACTCTCATGTTGTACTCATTAAAGTGGTCGGCACGCACCGAAACAGGCACGGAGAGCGTCAAAGTGAGCAGAACCATTAGCGAGAAATTTGCCAGACGTTTTTTCATCGTCATTTTCCTTTTGTATATAGTTAGAGGAGCGCGCTGCACTGCAATACACAACGCGCGAAATACTACCGGAAAACCACACAAGAGTCTGTGGGCAAACCTAAAACTATGAAAAGCTTTGTACAGGGCAAGCCGGTAAGTTGTTGAAACGACGGACACAATAATACACAGCGGGCGGGCGCGTCAAGATAAACGCCAGCGCGTAAACGTCAACTCCGTATGTGACAATCAACCTTAAGCGAGTGAGCGAACACTACGCCTTACAGTTCAACTGTCTTTGTGAGTTCTTCAGTCTAGCGCGGCAGCGTCTGCGGCAGATTCGCCAGCGCGTAAGCGAGTACGCTCATCACGGCGGCGTTCTCGGCCAACTCGCGCGGCTTTACCTTATCGAGCGTATCGGCGGCGGTGTGGTGGTAATTGAAATATGTGCGGCTGTCCTGCCAGATGCCGAACGCAGGCACGCCGAGGTTAGCCAAAGGCGTAATGTCCGTCTCCGTGTCTTCGACGAGCTTCGAGAGTCCCGCGCCGGATGTTTGCAGCACGGCTGAAACGGGCGCTAAGAGCGGCAACGCTTCCGGTTTAATTTTCGCATCGAAGCCGAGCGGGTGGCCTGCGCCGAGATCGCATTCGATGGCGGCGATATGGTTAATGGCATCGCCTTTGTGATTTTCCGCGTAGGCTCTGCCGCCCGCGACGCCGTTTTCCTCATTCATCCATGCGACGACGCGGATCGTGCGTTTCGGATGCAAATCGAGCTGCTTGAGAAGCTGCGCCGCCTGCATCGCCGCCGCGACGCCCGACGCATCATCAATCGCGCCCGTTCCCAAATCCCACGAATCGAGATGACCGGAAACGATCACGATTTGTTCAGGGTGCTCGCTGCCCTTCAAATCGCCGATCACGTTGTAGCTGACGGCATCCGGCAAGCACTGCGGCGTGAGCGTCAAACGCATACGCACTTGCCCTTGCGGTGCGAGGCTGGCAATCAAGTCCGCGTCTTCGGCGGTGACGGCGGCGGCGGGAATCTCCGGCGCATCCTTCGCGTAACGCGTTGCGCCCGTGTGCGGCAAACGATATTCAGCGCCGCCTACGGAGCGCACCAGCGCAGCGACGGCTCCCATGCGCGCCGCAGCACTCGGCGCGGCAGCACGATACGCTACCGCCTGCCCGTAGGCTTCGCTGCCGAACCCTTGCGCAGCCATTCGCTCATCGAAACGATAATTGAAAAGCACTATCTTGCCCGCGACTTGCTCGCGCGCGAGGCCGCGCAGTTCGTCGAAATTATTGACGACGATGACGGGCGCTGTCAGTCCATCCGGCGGCGTCGCCACGCTTCCGCCGAGCGCCGTCAAAATTATTTTCTGCGTCGTCCCCTGTGCTTGTCCCGGAAACTCCGTGAGCGCGCCCGTCTCCAAGCCGCGTACCCAGTGCGGCACTATTACCTTCTCAAGCTGCACGTCGAGTCCGATGCGGCGCAGTTCCTTTGCGACATACTCGACTGCCGCCTGCGCCTGCGCCGAACCGCTCAAGCGCGGCCCGATGTTGTTCGTCAAATAGGAGACTTGGCGATAAGCGTAATCGCTTTCGAGCGCCGCCGCCTGAATGCGTTTCAAGTCGGCGAGCAACTGCGGTGAATAAGGATTCGCCGCCGGAGTCTGATTCGTTTGGGCGCGAAGCGTGGCGGCACTTGCGAAAAGCAATGCGGCGATTAAAGAAATGAAAACGAAGCGGCGTTGAAGCAATGAAAGTAGCAAAAGTTTTCTGCGCATGATGGGCGCAGATTGTAGTTCAAGCGGCCTGCGCGCGGCAATTCGTGCGGGCGAAGTTTCAACGATTAATCGCTGCCATAACGAATTTCCATGCGGCGAATGCGTCGGCTGGCGATGAAGAGTGCAAGCATTGTGACGAGCAGCAAACCGGGCACGGAAATCCACGCGGGCGTCGGCTCGGCGAGCACCGCAAACGCGCTCGTGTCGGCGATTGGCACGGGCGCGAGCGAATTCAGATAATGAACGACGCTGATTTTCTTTAGTAGCGGCGGCAGCAGAAAGTTAATCCACTCCCACCCGTAAGCGACGAGCGCAGGGAAAATCGGATTACGAAAGAATAATCCGATGAGCAGAAAAATCGCCCCATAGCCGAGACACGCCAGCGCCGTGATCGCCACATACGTGAGAGCATATTTGATTCCCGGCCCGTGCAGAAAATAGCTTTCGTTAAAGGAACGGTCACGCGGCAGATAAAGAAAAAACATCGTGAGCAGCGTCGTCGCCGTAAAAAGCACAATCGCCGTGAAGAGTCCCGACAAGTATTTTCCGACGACGAGCACTTCGCGGCGCACCGGCGCGAGAAAATAGTAGTGCAAACTTCGATCAACAATCTCGCCGCGAAACAGATTCATAAAAATCCACGCGCAGCCGAAAAAAACAATCGTCCGCAAAATCAAGCCTTCATACAAGCCTTCGTAGATGCGCGCAAACAAACTGCCGCTCTCCACAGCGTTGCGCCACTCGTCGCCGTCCGGCGGATGCAACACAAGCGTCAACGCCAGCAACGCGACAATCCCGATTGGCACGAGCGCCAGCAGATAAATGAGAATCGCGCGGCGACCGAAGAAATTCTTACGCACTTCGATGCGCATGATCGCAAGGATTTGCCGCACGCGCCGCGCACGCGTGTTGTTCATCGTCGCTGTATCGCCCGCTTCACGCGCAGCAACTTCAACTCCCGAACTCATACGTTCGCGCCGCTCCCTTCGTTAATCAAGTAGCCGTACACGGCGCTCAAATCGTCATCGACAGGCGCGACGGATTCAAGCCCTATATCCGTCTCAAGCACGATACGATTGAGCAGCGAATAAAAGCGATCAGCATCACGCGTCTTGATGAAAAGCCCTTGCCGGTCTTGGTGTATGCGCGCTTCGACTATTGTATCGCTCTCGAAAACGCGCGCCGCTAAAATTTGCGGACGCTGGCAGCGCACGAGAATCTGCATCGGGTGTTCTTCAATTTCATCGCGCACCACATGCACGCCGCCTTCGGCAACTACATAACCGTTATTAAGCAGCACGACGCTGTCGCTCATCATATCCACTTCGTGCAGAATGTGGCTCGATAAAATGAGGTGCAAGCCTTCGCTTGCGAGTGCGCGAAAGAGTTCGATAATTTCGGCGCGCGCCATCGGGTCAAGCCCGTTCAAAGGCTCGTCCAACACCAGCACTTGCGGCTCGTGCGCAATCGCCTGCGCGAGCCGCACGCGCTGCCGCATTCCCTTGCTGTAGCCCGCGACTTTGCGCTTCGCCGCATCGAGAAGCCCGACGCGCTCGATTGCACGCCGTGTTAAGGCTTCGGCTTCCACGCGCTCATATCCATGCACGAGAAGAAAACTTTTAATGAACTCGTGGCCTGACATGCCGCGCGGAAACGAATCGAACTGCGCGCAGTAACCGATCTTGCGAAAAAGTTGTTCGGGTTCATCTGGTCGCAAGCCGAGCACGCTAATGCGCCCGCGCGTCGGCTGCAAAAGTCCCGTCATCAAATTCATCAATGTCGTCTTGCCCGAACCGTTCGGCCCGACGAGGCTCGTGATGCCCGGCGCAATGCGCAAATGAACGCGATTGACGCCGAGTATCTCGCCGTAAAATTTCGAGACATCATCGAAGACGATGGCGCTGTTATCGCCGCTGCTGTTGTCGCGCGTGTTGTTCGTGCTCATCTTCTTTAACGCACGACCTCATAAGCTTTGATTTTTCGCCACAGCAAAAACAAACAGAACAGGGAAAGCAGCAGCAGCATACAGACGTTCGCCCACAGCGGCGGCTCCATCAACACGACGCCGCCGCGCACGCGCCAATTAGATGAGCGCTCCGCATGGCGCGAAAAATTTCCGAAGAGGTCTGCCCATACGTTGCCGATTAAATTCGGCAAGCCCAAAAGATTGCCGAGACGCGTCTGAAAAAGATTATTAATCGTTCCGCCGAAAGCCGCCGGAACGAAGAAAAGCGCGAGCAATGCGGCGCTTGCCGCGACGCGCCACTTGACCCACGCCGAAATCGCCAGCGACAACAAGGCCAGCACGAGAATCCAGATTGCGCTTCCGAAAAATATCGACCACATCATCCAAACATTATGCGCGAACCAACTCCATCCTTCCAGATACGCCTCGAACAAAAACAGAAGCAATCCCGGCACCCAAGTAATCAGGGAAAGCAGAATCAACAGCACGCTCATTTTGCCGATCACATATTCGACGCGCGAAAACGGGCGGCACAAATAAAGCGGCAAGGCGTTGTTCGTCAAATCGCGCGAAACAAGCGTCGGCCCCAGAAACAAATTCAGAAAGTACGCGAACATGCCCTGCACGACGATGAACGTCTCGAAGAAGGAAGCGTTGATAACGAGCAACTCGCCGACGTTTGTAATCTTCAACAGCGCGAGCGCGGCTACATTGTGGCGCAGATAAATCAGAATCGCCGCGACGAGCGGATAAACGAAACATACGGCGAAAAATGCGACGAAGAATTTCGATGCGAAGATGCTGCCGTAAGCGTCGCGCGGCACGACGAGAAAGCGCGACCATGCGGGCGTCAAACGTCCCTCATAACGCCTGTAACTGTGTTCGTAAACAGCCATCGTTTCGCTTAGTCCTCCAATGCCCGTTCGGTTCAGTCTTCCATCGCTTTCAGAAAAATATCTTCGAGCGAATCGCGCTTGTACACTAATCGCCGAATCTGCAAATCGCTCTCGCTCGCCGCCCTGTACAAATCGCGCACCTCGACGCCCTCCGGCAATATCAACTTGAAACGCCGCTCGCTTGTTCTGGCAAACTCGCAATCCAATTGCTTCACCGCCTGCGCGAAGGCATCGGCGTTGCCGCGCGTTTCGATTTCCAAGAACTTGCGATTCGCCTTGCGCTCTGCTTCCAGATCGCACTGCGCCTGCACGCGCCCGTTCTTCAAAATCAAAATCTCTTCGCAGCATTCCTCGACATCTCGCAAAAGATGCGAAGACAACACGACGCGCGCCGCGCCGCTGTCGCGTATGTCACGTATTAGATCAATCATGCGTTTGCGCGTCGGCGGATCGAGACCGTTCGTCGGCTCATCTAAAATAATCAACTGCGGCCCGTGAACAATCGCCTGCGCGAGTTTCGCCAATTGCTTCATGCCGAGCGAATACGTTTCGAGCTTGCGGTAACGCGCTTCACCTAAGCCAACGTAAAAAAGCGATTCATGCGCGCGTTCGAGCGCCGCCGATGCCGGAAGGCCGGACAACTGCGCCATCAAAGCAACGAAATGCACGCATGTCATCCCTGCGATAAACGAATCGCGCTCCGGCATGTAACCGATGAGCGCGCGCAGTTGCTTCGTATTCGCTTTGATGTCCTGCCCGAAGATGCGCGCCGTGCCATTCGACGGCGGATGAAAGCCTAGAAGCGTGTGTATGAGCGTCGTCTTGCCCGCGCCGTTCGGCCCTAATAGCCCGACGGCGCGCCCCGTGAGAGACGCGCGCAAGCTTTGCAGAATTTCGCGCTTGCCGAAGCGCACGCTTAAATCGTCAAGCTCGATAAATGGTTGCACGTTGGTTGCGGACACTGTGATCGGGTTGTGCTGACAATTTGCTTTTCAGTTGCCACTAGCTTTAGCTAGTGGATATGTAGTAGGTAAGGCTCGCGGCTTTAGCCGAATTAACATTGGAAGATTATCCTTACCGGCTTTAGCTAAAGCAGGGCAGAAGATTCTTGTTTATTTTACATTCGGCTAAAGCCTTAACATCCGGCATTGCTTGTCCACCACGCTCTTGCTAGCGGCAATTTATTTGCTGGCAATCTCTGCCGCTTCCCTTTCGTTAATCAAAACTTTTCCATGATCGACTGTCACCGCATCATTCTTGCCGAGCATTCCGTAAGACTTGCCATTGGCGATCAACTCACCGCGCTTGATGAATATCACGGCGTCGCGGCACGGAGCATATTTATAAGTCACCACTTCGGCAGATTTTTCGACGGTCTCGATTAATTGTTCGCCGCCGATGCGGTAACAATCCGTGACCACCAGCGCATGATCTTCGATTTTAGTTTCGACGCGTCCGAGCAACACGCCTTCCACGCGCGCGCAGCCTTGGAACACGAACGCCGAACACAGGCACAAAAAAAGAACGATTTTTCCGGCGCACAAAAATCCCGCGACTCGCTTTGTCAATGTCATTTATTCATCGTCCTCTTTAGAATCACCGGAATCATTGTCGGCAACGGAATCCGTTTTCTTTGTTTGTGCATTCGCATTATCAACGGAGCGGGCTGCGGTTGCCGTCAGGCGCGACAAGCGCACGCCGCCGTTAATGCCTTGAAGACTCACGGGCGCGCCGCCTTTGCCGATCTGCGCGGAGACGTTCGATCTATCATCCTTATCTTTTTCAACGACGATGTCGGGCGCATCCGAGCGCACGCTGCCGTTGATGCCATGCACGTCTACGCTCGCGTTGACATCGCCCGCGAAACGAAGTTCGATGCCGCCATTGACGCCATGAATGCTAACGCCCTTTTCTCCGAGCTTCGCCAGCGTCATCGTGACGCCGCCGTTCACGCCGTTGACTTCAGCATGATCGAGCGCCTGCGCGATTTCAACGCGGCCATTAACGCCATGCACTGCAACTGCGCCATCCACTTCGCCAATCGTCACGCGCCCGTTGACGCCGTTCGTGAAGAGTCGGACGTTGCGCGGCAATTTTAATGTTACTTCCTGACGCACTTCGCTGCTGCGCGTGAAAAGATGCGCCAGCATGGAGTGAACCGAAGAATCATCCTTTTCGCCGCGCACAGTCAAATTGTCCGCCGAGTGATCGACGGTGATTTTGTGATGCTCGAGCGCCGCGCGTGTCGCCGCATAGCGCACGATGTTGATTTCCGCCGTGTCCGTGTTAGCCGTGTCAATCTTCACTATGCCGCTGATGCCCGCTACTTCGACGCGCGCTCCCGGCGTGAGCCGGTAGCTTTGCCGCATCTCGTCGCGCTCCTTCAAGTCGCGGTCTCCGCGCTGCGATTCCCCTGCGATCATGCGCGCGCATCCGGTTGTCAAGAGCGCCGCCGTGAATAATAAAACACTCAATTGTTTACGCATCATTTCACTCCTTCGATGTTCGTAACGATTCGTTTTGTCAGGATGTTCATCGAGACTAACGATAAATGTGCCCGCGCAGTTTAATCTTTTTTCGCTCCGGCCTTTTTTATTCACGTGAACGGTTGGCGCTAGCGCCGCGATGCTTTCTCGCGCATCGACTCTTCCATGATGTGCTCGATGCCGAACGCGCCCGGAATTCCAAGAAGCGCCGCCGGACTCAAGCCGAACGGACTATTGCTGTCCGTGTCCGTCGCAAAGATGATCCCGTCGCTTTCGGCGCGCGCATATGCGAGCGTCGGCGCAGTCGTCGCGGCAAAAGATTTCAAAGCTTCAGACTGCTCCTTCGGCATACGGCTGCCGATGCCTGCCATTGTTTGCGCGAGCGGTTCAACGAGCGGCGCAAGATTGTGGTAAAAGATCGCCGAAAAGTTAGCATTGCCGTCCTGCGGTAAAGCCGTCGCAAAGCGCGCTGAGTGAAGCAAAGTCACGCCCGATTCACGAAAGCGCAGGGCGCGGTCAACGAGCGCGCGGCTCGGCGCAAGAATCATATAGCCATCGGCGAACGTATAATTTAATTCCATCCCGACATCAACGGAACGCAACGTATAGAATTTGCGTCCGGCTCCGGCGTCCGCCTGCTCCCACACGAAACCCTTGCGATGTTCCTGCGCCGCAAACTTATTCAACTCCGCGACTGCCTGTTCGAGCGTCGCTTGCAAACGCGCCGCATCGTAAACCTCGAAGACCATTTTCCAAGAAGGCGTCGGCAGCACAGGCCCGTCCACGCTGAACATGAATTCTCCGCCGAGCGTCGCGGCGAAATCGTTGCGGAAATTAATCGCGTGCTCATGCTCGAAATCGTTCAAGTGCTGGACGACTTGCGGATCGAGCGTCTTTAAGGAATCGAGTAGATCGTCAACGAGCGAGACCGGATTCTTGACGACAAAGGCCGCGACAACCGACGCATCCGGCGAAACATATTCGAGCGAACCCATCGGGCCGGGCGCAGCAAGCCAAGACTGTATGCCGTGGTGCATATCATCGAACGACAGCACGGCGCGCGAGTGCGTTTTACCGTTTGTTTCCTTTTGCTCAAGAATAAAATTCGTGAGATTGAAAAGACCGAGCTGCCGCGCCGCGTCCACGCCGCGCTCGTTTCCCGCCGCCTGAATTTTGCCCGCACTACCGTGTGCGGCGCGATTAATCATTAACTGCGGCATGATGCGCTGCAAGTCGGCGGCGACGATTAAGCCCGCGCCGTCTTTGTAAAGAGAACCGATGCGCAAATAAAACGGCGTCGCCTTGAAATCACCGGCAGCAGGACGCTGTAAAAAGTTCGCCAATCTTTGCAGCGTCTGCACATCGAGCGCGACGGCGATTAAATCATCGTGCTGCCAGACAAAAATCTGCGGCGGCTGATTTCGCTTCGCCGATTGCGGAACACTCGCAGCGGCGTTTGTCGAAAGCGGATCGTCAATAATATGTATGGTTGTTTCGTTCTTCGCCGCGCCGTTTTGCAGTGCGCTGATTTGTTCTTCGAGGAAGGCGCGGAAGTTCGACGGATCGCGCAGTTCGGCGAGAAGGAGCGCGCTGCCGGGCTGTCCCTGCGCATTCATAGACGCGCCGACAGCGATTTCGTCGCCGAGTTGCGCGCCCCATGCACGCACTCTTCCGACAATCTCGTTCATGCCTTCTTTGCCACGCGATGAAGATTCCTTGCGCTCCCACCACTCGCGCAAGGCCGGATTGGAATCGATGCGCTCCTGCATGACTTTGTAAGATGCGTCCATCGTCTGACCCAAGTTCGGCAAGGCTGCGTAGAGCACTGTGTCGGCGGGCATCGCATCCAGAAGCCGCGTTGAATAACGCACGCCGGGGCGCGGCACACGCTCGTTTAGTTCCTTGCGAAGCGAAGCAAATTCGGCAAGCAATGAAGTGTAACGCCCTGCGTCGCGGCTCCAACTGACATCGTTTTTGACGGGCACGGGATCGAGCGTTTCGTTTGTTAAGGCTTGATCGCCGGAATGCAGAATCAGTTCGCGGCGTCCGGCTTGATCGACGTGGACTTCGCCTTCGACGACGCTCACGCGCGAACCCTTCGTGCCGTTGCCGACGGCGAAGATCGTGCCGGTCACGGAGACGAGGCAATCGTTTGTCGAAACAAACAAATGCCGCTCGTGCTGTTTGGCGGCCTGCACGATGACATCGCCGCGCGCTAAATTAATCGTCGTGCCTTTGGAATTGTCGCTCACGGAAAATTCCGAGCGTTCCTTCATTTCGACGAGCGAGCCGTCCGTCAAACGAACGACGGCGCGCGCGTCCTTTGCGGTGCGAATGCGCTCGTTCGATTTGATCGCTTCGCCGATTTTGAGCGGGCGGCTTTCAGCATCGCCGATACGGTAAACTTCGCCGCTCGCCCACTGCAAATTTGCCGCGCGCGCTTCACCCGAGAGTGAAAAGCGCGACGACAGCATCATCGCCGCGACTCCGAATGCAATCACGAACGTCGCCGCAATCGCCCATCTCCAAGCGTTGTTGGGACGCGCTGCAATGCGATTCTTTGCGGCAACGCTGTACGCCGAATGCGAGACGGTTGTCGTTGCCGGAGTGCCTGCGCGCGCGTGCTTTAAGGCGCGGCGGCAAGCGAGACACTCGCGCGTGTGGTCTTCAAACAACAACAAACGCGCCCCCGATAAATCCTTGTCGAGATACGCGGGAATCATGTTTTGAAAATCCGTGCAACTGCGGCTGTCGTCGGGCAATGCAGTAACAGCGGCGACGCCAGCAGTATTAGCAGCAACGGAGTCGGGCGTGGAAGTTGCGGAAAGCACGCCGGTTTGTTTGCGTGCGACACGCGCCCACACGCGTTCGGCGGCGCGGTCAATCGTCACCGCGTCGATTTCTTCATCGCGGATAGCGGACAATGTTTCGTTCAAAATTTCATCGGAATTATGATTGCTATGCGTCATGGTTTACCTCCAAAAACTTGCCGACTTCCTTGCGGACTTTCGCGCGCGCCCGGTGCAGCACGACGGCGACGACCATCTGCGAAGTGTTGAGCATTACAGCGATTTCGCGGTTATCGTAGCCCTCGAAATAACGCAGCGCGAACATCTCGGCAGCGCTTGTCCCGAGCCGCGCGACGGCCTCTTGCACGACCACGCGAAGCTCGCGGCTGGCGCGCACGTTCTCCGGCCCCCTGCGCGGGCTTTCCATTAAATCGTTTGTCAATTCATCGAGCGGAACGGAAGGAGCGCGGCTTCGGCTGCGCATTAAATCGAGCGCGGCGTTGACGGCGGCGCGGTGAAAATAGCTGCCCGGATTCGGCGCTAGATTCGCTTGTTCTTCGCGGCGCACGAGGCGCAGGAAAATCGTTTGCAGCACGTCTTCGGCATCCGTCGCGCTGTTGGTAATGCGGTAGGCGGCGCGGAAAATCTGCTCATGGTGCGCGCGAAACAATTCTTCCAGACTCGGCGGCGCAGCCTGAGCGATTGAATCCGTTGCTTTAACGACGGGAACGGCGTTGGCGTTGGTTACGGCAGCGGCTTGCACAATATCCTCCTTCATTTCGTCTCCACACATAAAACGCTCACGAATGAAAATTATTAACAGTTCGTTCGGAAATAAAATTTAGCGACAGCGGCATATAGACACAGAGATAAGGAAACAGTTTTCATAAGCGCTCTAAATTTACGGCGAACGAAAGGAGCGGGGTGACACTCTAACCTGAACGAAACCGATAAAAGGCGAGGGCGCTTAGTTTTCGTGCGAAAGTTAGTTTAAGCGAAAGTCACCGAAGCCGTTATGTTAATCAAGAAACCGGACGATGTTAAAAGCAGCGAGATTACAGACGAGAAAACTTATCTCTCGCGCCGCACGTTTATGCGCCTCGCCGCGCTTGCCGCGACGACCACCGCGACAGGGCTTGTGTATCGCAAGTTCGCCATTCGCCCGCGCATCATCAGGCCAAGCGTGAAAATTGCGGACTTGCAAAAGCAATCAGCAACGGACGCGCCTTCGTGGGCGACAAACGAAAAGCCGACTTCGTTTGAGGACATCACGAATTATAATAACTACTACGAATTTTCGACGAGCAAGAGCGGCGTCGCAGAAGAAGCGCAAGGCTTCGTCACGCGCCCTTGGACAATTTCCGTCGAAGGCCTTGTGAACAAGCCGAAAATTTATGACCTAGACGAAATCCTGCGCATCAGTCCGCCGGAAGAACGCATTTATCGCCATCGCTGTGTCGAAGGCTGGTCGATGGTAATCCCTTGGGTCGGCTTTCCGCTCGCCAAACTTTTAGAGCAGGCTGAACCGAACTCGCAGGCGAAGTACGTGGCGTTTCAAACGCTCGCCGATCCGAAGCGTATGCCGAATCTGAGCGGCGCGGGCATTCCGTTTCCGTATGTCGAAGGCTTGCGCTTGGATGAAGCGATGAATCCTTTGACGCTGCTTGCGAGCGGCATCTACGGTGAAACTTTACTGCCGCAAAACGGCGCGCCCTTGCGTCTCGTCGTGCCTTGGAAATACGGTTTCAAGAGCATCAAATCAATTGTTAAAATTCGCTTGACGGAGATGGAGCCGAGAACGACTTGGAGCGAGTACGCGCCTGATATATACGGGTTTTACTCGAACGTCAATCCGCAAATCGGCTATCTGCGCAGGCAATCGAACGAGCGGCGCATAGGCGAGTACGGAATGAGGGAAACCAGTTTGTTCAACGGCTACGCCGATCAAGTTGCAAGTCTTTACACAGGCATGGATTTGAAAAGATATTTTTAGAATAATGGAAAGATGTTGCTCAATGGCTGAAGGAACGAGGGATACAAACAAACAGAGTTTTTTTATTACTTTCATATTAGTTGCATATTATGGATTGCAGTGTGTATAGTGCGGTCATTTTACCTTGACCTCAATCAGGTAAATTATAAAGATACAGCAGTTGATTTCTCTGCTCTGCTGACAAATCTTTCTAAACCTCAAAACCACAGGAACAAAATGAAAAATACAACTGTACGATTCCTCAGTGTCATGCTAATGGCACTTCTTCTCGTCACTGGCCTGCCTTCCCATGTAAACGCTCAACAACAATCAACTGAACAACAATTCGTTGATGAATTGACGACCTACTCACAAACGCATACGCGCGAAGAAACACAGGCTTACGCTCAAACTCGCGCTGACAACATGACCAACGAGTCTCTCGACCTTACTGTACTTGCATCGAAGTCTGGTGGTAAGTCAAAACCACGCTCGTATTTCGGTCAGGTGAGATTCGTTCCGGCCTCTTTCAAAAAATCCTTCTTCCTCGACGATGCAAGCTGTCGAAGACAAAGAGGAGAGATTTGCAGACAGAATTACAACGCTGAGATACTTACCAGTGCTGGAGTTGCCACTGGGATTTTCGGTGGCTGCAACGCAATCACAGCCCTTACGGGTTTTATCGCTTGTACCGGTGCAGCATTAGCCGTTCACGGTTTTGGCATCGCGGCGGCGCACAGCCATCGAAACGCTTGTGTGCTTTCGGGGAATTTAGAATGCGATAGGGACAATTCAGTGATGGAGCAAAGAGACAACTGAGTATCATGGAGCAAAGAGAAACACAAGTGAAAATACGGATGATTATCGCTGTTCTGTTTATGACAGCCGTTGTCGGCATGTGTTGGTTCGCCGCCGCTCCACCATTATCATGGATTTACCTGCTCAAGCTTTTCCTACTCTGGGTTGGCGGCATTCTGATGGCGTGGGGCATTACGCTCTGGAAGCACCGACACGGGCAAATCCGCTAGTTAAACGTGCGGAACAGGGCGATATAAATATCAAACTGTTCCGCACGCCTCTATGAGGATTGAAGCGTGCCGGACATCAAGTTTACCAAGTTTTTAGTTTTCACGAATTCCCTTGTGCCGCTCGCGCTGCTTGCATGGGATTGGGCGCATGACCGTGTGGGCGCAAACCCGCTCGAATTCGTGACGCGCACGACGGGAATGCTGACGCTCGTTTTTCTGCTTTTGTCTTTATCGGTGACGCCGCTTCGCAAGTATACGGGCTACAACTGGCTGACGAAGTTTCGTCGCATGATCGGCCTCTACGCGTTTTTCTACGCCTCGCTGCACTTCATCACGTATCTCTGGTTCGACAAGTTTTTCAATGTGAGGAACATCGTCTCCGACGCTTTCGCGCGCCCGTTCATCGCCGTCGGAATGCTGACCTTTTTTCTGCTCGTGCCGCTCGCCGCGACTTCGACGAACAATATGATTAAGCGCTTGGGCGGCAAGCGTTGGAGCAAACTGCACAAGCTCGCTTACGTCGCTGGCATCGGCGGCGTGCTGCATTATTGGATGCTCGTTAAGTCCGACACGACCCAACCGCTTCTCTTCATCGGCGCGCTCACCTTGCTTCTGCTTCATCGCCAGTTCAACGCCCAATCGCAAACGCCTGCGCTCAGCATCGCCGCAAATAAGACAGGCAAATTGTAGGGGCAGGGCAAGGCCGCTGCCCGTGTTAATTACAATCAAGACGGGCAGGGACAAGCCGCTGCCCCTACACAGTCTTACCATCAAGCTGCTTCAAGTAATAGGCGACAATCAAGGCGTATGCTTCGTTGTAATTTTTCGCGCCGGATTTGATGCGATTGATTTTCAGGTAAGCGTTATTAATCAGGTGGCTCGTCGCGCTTAGTTTTCCCTGATAGTTTGTCCAGAAAACATAGCGCGCGAAGAGGTCTGCGCGCGCGCCAGCGCCGAGCGTGCGGTAGATGTTTGCCGTGCGATCCGGCGCGACGCGCGCGAGCGCGCCAACAACATAGAGACTGTTGAGATAACCGGAATAACGCACGTAAGGATCGGTGGAATTTACGCAGACGAGAAAGGCGATAAAGTTCGCTTCGTCCTCGCGCGCGAAGCCTCTCTGGTGGGCCATTTCGTGAGCGATGGCGAAAGGCAAATCGCAATCGGGTTGTTCGGCGTTGAAATTGGCTTCGCCCGTAAACGGAAAAAACATGCCGGAGATGCCGAGCCTCGTCAGCACGCGCGAAAAGCGAATCGGTTTGGGCTGCCCGAACGCTCTGTTGTTTGCCACGCCGGGAAGCGGTGTTCGTTCATAAGCAGCTTCGAGCGCTTCATAAAGCTGCGCGCGGCTCAAAGGCAAAAGTGTGCGCCCGTTGTTGGTCACAGTCGTTGCAGGAGAAGTAGCAGCGGTCTTATTGCCAGCGACGGCAGAAGAAGAATCATTGATCGGTGTCAGGCTCGCGTGCGCGTCTTCGTAGTTTTGGTTAATGCCCGCGATAAGGCTGCGGCAGATTGTTTCCAATTCGTCGGCGCTCGCCTGTCTCCGCTCCAATTGCAGATTGACGATCAGCCGTTGCCGCTCGTAATTCAATCCCCAGACGAATAGAAAAAGCAGCGTGCCGATGCCCGCCGCCCAGAGCAAACTCGACGCGCACAGCGGCAAAAACTTTCTCCACTCAAAGCGCCGCAAAAGTATTTCGCGCGCAAGCCACACAGTTCCCGCGACGATTCCTGAAAGCAACAGCAGCAGGAGCAATTCTGCGACGGAAAACCCGAAAAATTTATTAATGAATGCAACGAATGGCGCGAGGTGCGTGTAAAGCCCGCGACTGTAAAGGTGCTCCGTCAGGTCTGGCCTGAGACCGGCAAGCAGTTGCACAACGAAGGCGGCGCAGAGCAGTCCCAAGGGGAGGCTCCAACGCCGCCTGTGTGCCGCAAGAAAGAACGAAGGGGAGAAGCGAAAAGCCGCGAGCGAGAGTTCGGATAAATGCTTCACGCGAGACGCTTGCCCTTTCCTCTATCTCGTTTTATCCGAATGCCGGTTCGCCGTCGTAAAGCACTTGCCAGCCATTGCGTCGGCTGGTCGCGACGCTTTTGTTGAACCACTTGGCGGCGATTGCGCCTTCATCATAAACCTGCGCGGCGGGACGCTGTTCGCGCGGATCGACGCGCACGACGATGCCGCCGCGCGGCGAAGTCTTCAGGCACAACAACGCCATTAAATCTTCCTTCGCCATCACGACCGTGCGAATGGCGACATCCTCTTCCTCTTCATCGTCTGCGCCGTAGTCTGCGCCATCGTCGTCGTCATCTTCATCATCTTCCATCGTCAATAAATCGAGTTCCGTTTTATCTTCATCTTCTTCGCCGCCGATTATTTCGCCGAAGGCCTCGTCGTAGTCATTCATTTATATTGATTCCTTTCAATCGCCCGATTGCTTGTAACACTCTTTTTCGATTTATCAATACCGATTCGCGCATTCCCAAAGCCTGCGCACGCGCACAGGCAAGCGACGCTTAAGCGTATCACGCCGCGTTCATTTCGAGCCACCGCCCGCTAGACATCAGGCGCGCAATATTTTACTCTCGGCGATTCACCAAATTGCCTGACGCACGACGATTGTAATATAACTATTCGTTCGGCGAGCGCTTTGCAAGGATGCGCGCCGGAAGCGGTGTCGATAATCACTCGCGCGCATCCGGCGAAACACAGCGCAAAGCGTGTTATCTGCGAAAGTGGCGAAACTGGTAGACGCGCAAGTCTTAGGAACTTGTCCCGTAAGGGGTGGGGGTTCGAGTCCCCCCTTTCGCATCACGAGTTTAGTTTTCGATATTTTGAATTCAGTAATTTTTTACGATTAAGAAAGGCTGCCCGTCGCTGTTGGCGCTGCAATTTTCCGGCGCGCATCGCACGGGCTTTTACGTTTTATGAAAGTTGATCTTAAAGATGTTTCCGCAACACGCAAGGAACTAGCGATAGAGATTCCGGCAGACACCGTGCGCGCCGCCTTTGACCGCATCAGCGATATGTACGCGAAGCAGGCCGCAGTTCCCGGCTTTCGCAAAGGCCGCGCGCCCGTCTCGGTTGTCCGCACGCGTTTCAAAGACGAGATTCGCAGCGAAGTTTTGCGCGAGATTGTGCCGCAGGCCGTCTCCGATGCGATCACCGAAAAGAGCCTTAACGTCATCGGTGAACCGGATTTGCACTTGAACGAAACGGCAGGCCTTGAAAAGCTCGGCGCGGAACCGATCAGCCTTCATGCGCACGTCGAAGTATTGCCGGAAGTCGAACTCGGCGAATACAAAAACATCGAAGCCGCCAGACGCACGCGCCCCGTCACGGATGCGGATGTCGAGCATGTGCTCGAAAGCCTGCGTGAAGCTTCGGCTTCGCTGCAGCCGATTGAAGATCGCGGCGCGGAAACGGGCGACACCGTCACGGCGACCTTCAACGGCAAATTCACCCAAACGCCCGAAGCCGAAGACATCAACGTAGAAGATGTCGACGTAGTGCTCGGCGGCGAAGGCGTGCAGCAGGAATTCAATGACAATCTGACGGGCGTGCGCGCCGACGAGGAAAGGAAGTTTACGGTTCATTACCCGGAAGATTTCTCGTCGAAAGGACTGGCCGGAAAAACAGTTGATTACACAGCGAAGGTGACAGCCGTGCGCCGCAAGGAAGTGCCGGAAGCCGATGATGAATGGGCAAAGAGCATCGGCGATGAATACGAATCGGTTGCGGTGCTGCGCGAGAAAATCCGCGATGACTTGAACCAGCGCGCAAAGGCCGAAGCCGAGAGCAGCGTGCGCGAAGAAGTGATGCGCAAACTAATCGAAGCGCATCCGTTTGAAGTGCCGCAAACCTTCGTCGAACATCAAACGCACCAGCGGCTTGAAACTTTTGCGCGCGACATGATGATGCGCGGCATCGATCCGCGCACGCAAGCTATGGATTGGGAAGGCTTGCGCGAGTCTTTGCTCGAGCCTGCGGCGGCAGATGTGCGCGGCGCAATGCTCCTTGAAGAGATCGCGGAAAAGGAAAATATAGAGACGAGCGACGAAGAGATCGAAGCCGAGATTGCGCGCATCAGCGAAGCCTCTGGACAAACCCTCGATCAAGTGCGTGCTGCCTTGACAAAGCAGGGAGGCGAACGTAGCATCGCCGACAGGTTGCGCAACCGTAAAGCAATGGACATTATCGTTGAAAACGCGCGCATCACAGACGAAGAATGGCGCGATGAAACGCCGCTTGAAAACGAAGCGAACGAAGCATCCCACGGCGCTCAAGAACTTGCCGCAACTGCTGAACAAGCAGCGCCGGAAAGCGAAAAAGCAGACGACGCGAAAGCGTAAACTTTTCTTCGTTCGAGCTTCACACGCGAAGGCACAGCAAGCAGACTTCGAGCGGCAAGCGCAAACTTCGTTTCAAGCTTTAATTGAAGCACCAATCGTCGGTTGCTTCCAACAGATTTGAAAGGTTCAAAAGTAGTATGGCTTTAGTTCCGATGGTGGTCGAGCAAACGGCCAGAGGCGAGCGCGCCTTCGACATTTACTCGCGCCTTTTGAAAGACAACATTATTTTTCTCGGCACGCCGATTGACGATCAAATCGCCAATCTGATCGTCGCACAGCTTCTCTTCCTCGAAGCCGAAGACCCCGAGCGCGACATCAATATCTATATCAACTCGCCCGGCGGCTCGATCACTGCGGGCATGGGCATCTACGACACAATGCAGTTCATACGTCCGGACGTAACGACGATCTGCGTCGGGCAATGCGCTTCGATGGCGGCGCTCCTTTTGCTGGCGGGCGCAAAAGGCAAACGCTTTGCGCTGCCCAACTCGCGCATACTCATTCACCAGCCATCGGGCGGCTCACAGGGACAAGCGACGGACATACGCATTCAGGCCGAAGAAATCCTGCGTATGCGCGAATTGACTTCACGCATTATCGCCAAGCACACAGGCCAGCCTTTTGATGTTGTCGAACGCGATGTCGAGCGCGATAAGATTATGTCCGCAGCGCAGGCCAAAGAATACGGCTTGATCGATGAAGTAATCGCGCATCGAGAAGCATAGCGACAGAGCAACTGTTTTCCGCGCGGAGGTTGGAGTGATGACGGACGACCTGATGCGCTGTAACTTCTGCGGTAAGTCTCACATGGAAGTGGCAAAGCTCATCGCCGGACAAGATGTTTATATCTGTAACGAGTGTGTCATCGTTTGCAACTTGATTATCGGCGACGAACAGCAAACCGATTCCGTCAAGACGAACACACCGCAATGTTTCTTTTGCGGCAAATCGCAAAAAGAAATAGACAAACTTTTTTGCGGGGCGCAAGGCAACATTTGTAACGAATGCGTAGCGATATGCAACGAGATTGCCGTCGATAGCGACGACGACGATCACATATCCGCTTAATCCTGAATTTGACTGACTTCAACAGAGTCCGCATCCTAAAACGAATATGGTAAGACGAACCGATGACACGTTGCGCTGTTCGTTTTGCGGCAAGTCGCAGAACGAAGTAAAGAAACTTATTGCAGGCCCCACCGTCTATATCTGCAACGAGTGCATAGACATCTGCAACGAAATCATCACAGACGACCAGAACGCCGAATCCGTCGCCACGCGCCCGCCTTTGCCGAAACCCAACGAGATCAAAGGTTTCTTAGATGAATACGTCATCGGTCAAGAGGAAACGAAAAAGCGTCTCGCCGTCGCCGTCTATCAGCACTACAAACGCATAGAGATTGCGCGCCGCCGCTCGGATGTCGAAATTCAGAAATCCAATATCCTTCTCATCGGCCCGACCGGAACCGGCAAAACACTTCTCGCGCAAACTCTCGCGCGTATGCTCTCTGTTCCCTTCACCATCGTTGACGCGACGACGCTCACGGAAGCTGGCTACGTCGGCGAAGATGTCGAAAACATCGTCTTGAAGCTTCTACAGGCGGCGGGCGGCGATGTCGAACGCGCGCAGCAGGGCATCATCTACATAGACGAAGTAGATAAGATTTGCCGCAAAGATGAAAACCCTTCGATCACGCGCGACGTGTCGGGCGAAGGCGTCCAGCAAGCTCTCCTGAAAATTCTCGAAGGCACAATCGCCAACGTGCCGCCGCAGGGCGGGCGCAAGCATCCGCATCAAGAATTTTTCCCCATTGATACGACGAACATTCTCTTCATCTGCGGCGGCGCATTCGTTGGCTTGGAAAAGGTCGTCGAAAGGCGTTTGCGCAATAAGTCGATGGGCTTTCATGCCGAAGTTAAATCTGGCGCTCATCGCAACGCGGAGGCTTTATCCGCCACGCAGCCCGAAGACCTCGTGCGCTACGGCTTGATCCCGGAATTCGTCGGACGCCTGCCCGTCTGCGGCGTGCTGCACGAACTGGACGAAGCCGCGCTCATCAAGATTCTCACAGAGCCGAAGAACGCCCTCGTCAAGCAATATCAAAAGCGCTTCGAGTTCGACAACGTCCGCCTCAAATTCACAGACGACGCCCTCAAAGCCGTCGCACGTCAGGCCGTCGAACGAAAAGTCGGCGCGCGCGGTCTGATGATGATCCTCGAAGATTTGCTGCTCGACGCGATGTACACACTGCCCTCGCAAAAGCGCCTCAAAGAATTCGTCATCACCTCAGAGATGGTCGAACGCCACCGCGCCATTCCCGGCGAAGGTCTCGCAGGCGTTGACGGCGCTGCCGCTTGAAACCGTCTGCCATTTTGGAACTAAAGGTTAAAGGATCAAGCCCCTTGACTTTTGTATTCCTCTATAAAACTAATGGCTGCGAATTTCTATTGACATCGCCCCCCCCCCCCGGCGATACAATGCGCGCATAGTTCACGCTTAACTCCCGCGTCTGCTATGTCGGACGTGGTATGACGTAACATTCTTTGCCACTCCCTAACCACAAGTGGCACAACCTCAACCTTTCACTTCAACAAAAGGAAAATCCCAATGTTAACTAACCTCAAACAAGTCGCAATGCCGTCCCTTCTTGTAGGTAAAACTAAAAACCTACTCATAGCTGTTGTTCTGGCTGTTCTTCTGATAGGTTCGGCAGTTTCCGTATATGCCGAAGTCATCTATTTGGGCGATATCGTAGACAACAACGGCAATACGGTTGGCACTATCTATTTAAGTTGTGGCAGTTCTGCGGGAGCCTATTTCTACAGTTGCGACAACAATGGTCAGTGTACGGACAGAGATCATAGCAACATCGCGGCTGCTCTCTGTGACCAATGAAGGGTATTTGACATGCGGGCAAAGCCTATACAGGCTTTGCCCGCATAATCCTTTTTAAGAAGAGACGGGACATTATAGTACTAGGAAATAAACCACCCGTCTTTTCTCATGGCTGTCGATCAAGAATATTTTCTCTGGAGCAAGAAGATGAAACGAATAATTTTCCTTCTGGCGTTTATCCCTCTTATTTCCGTCTCTTCTAGGAGTCAAGTTGTCGAGACAAGTTCGGGGAACGATAACTTAGCCATCCAGAAGTTGCAGTTATTAGGTAATCTGCAAAACCTTGAAACAAGGTCTAATTATCTAAGTGCGCCATCAGCTCGCGCCTTAGCCAAAGCAGAGATCGCTGACGCAGCATGGTCATTCGATAAGGAATGGGCGACAAAATTATTACGCGATGCTTATAAACTAACACTTCCAGATGAAGATGAGCAGACAAGTTTGAAGAATAAACCGGCAGGTTCAGCACCCGTTTCGCCCGCGTCCGAGCAACGTGCGCGTCGTGCAATTCAGAGCCGGATACTTAGCGTTGCCAGAAGAGACGCAAAATTTGCGCAAGAACTCGCTCAACTCGGGGCCGAACGACAGGGAGCTTACGAATCACACCTTCAATATACTTCTCTCGCACTACAAAATTTGCGAAATGGCGATCAGGAAGGTGCTGCCGCATCGCTCAACAAGGCTATTGAGGCTGATCCAACGCAAATAACAGCACCATCCGCCATATTGCAAATAGCGGAACGAGATCCAAATCTGGCAGATAGGTTAATCCTTCAATATATCGAACGATTACGAACCTTCCCGCTGTCAACGGCGAACCAAAGTACGATGAGAGTATTTTTGTCTTTGCATAATCTAATCTTTCGTTCGCTCAGTCCTAACACTAAAGCCCCACCGCCCGGTCTCGCAGTGATGAGAGCTTACGTTAGCTTTATGCTTGATAGTTTAAGCCAACTCGAGCAGAGCGAACCCGGATTTCTGAAAAGACAAAGAGGTATGCTTTTGATGGTCTGGCCTGTCTTGCAGCGATATGCGCCGGATTTGACCGCCGGGTTTGCGAGGTTGGAACAACTCAGTCAAGGTTCGAGTAATAACTCTCCTCTGCCAACGTGGGAGACTTTTAGCAGTGATAAAAACGAGAAAGCTGATTATGAGACCCGCATCAAAGATGCGCTCGAAAGCGATCAGCCAAACGATCTCATAATCAATCGAGCAATTAGTCGCGGCGATTTCGCTAAGGCACGCAAGTTGATTGATAAACTTTCTGATGATCCTAAAAAAATTCAACTCACCGAGACGGTAAACGCCAAAGAAACCTTAGCCCTTCTGAAGAAAGACAATTTGACGGAAGCGCAGCAGTTGGCAGAAAACTTGAAGCACGCTTCATCAATACTGGAAGTTTATCCAGCACTGATAAGAAAGTGCGCGAGCAGTAAAGATCAGATTTGCGCGACGAGGTTAATGTGGCAAGCGATAAAACAATTGAAGACTTCCGATACAACGCCGCCTATGCCGCCCGCCGGTATCCCGACTTCAGTTATAGCAACAAGCCACGAGTTTGATCCGATTCTGGACGGCTTGTCGAAGCTGACACTCGCTGTTTTTCCGCTCAATAATGAGATGGCGATGGTAGGGCTGGACGAAACGGTGGCCGCCGCCAATATCAGCCAGGTGGAGACGGGGCAGGGGCGCGTTGGTTTCGACGTAAATATCTTCAAACAGCTTGCGCCGAAAAACGAGGCGCGTGTTCAGATGGCAGCTGAATCGCTCAAAGACCCGCTACGTTACGTTGTTGCGCTGGCGGCAATCTATCAATGGAAAGCCGAAGGATTGAAGAAGGCTGAAGGAATGCAGAAGACTCAAGGATTGAGTAAGCCGCAAGCTCAGAAGACCAAGCAGTGCGGGTGCAATTATTAGAGGAATCTTGAATTCGTCAGAGAAGTCGCCATACGGGAAAGGCCAGAGATTATATGCACCAACATATGAATAAAGTGCTTCCATAAGCCGTAATCTTTTTCGGTTAGTGGCGCGCTTGCGGGAAATGTTTTACAATTAAATTTAGTTCGCGTGAGAGGGCGAGACGACATTGAGAGCGGCTCGCCCTTTGCGCCTTTGTATGGTACTTGAACGAAAGAGTTGAATTAGAGATATGGAAGAATACACAGACCGCACCCCCACAGACATCGCACGTTACCCGATGGTTCCGATCCGCGATGTCGTAATTTTCCCGTTCACTAAAGTCGCGTTTAAGATTGGCCGCCCCGGTTCCGTACGCGCGCTCGAAGAAGCGTTAGCAGGTGACCGCACAATCTTTCTCGCCACGCAGCACGATGCGACGATTGACGAGCCGACGCCCGAACAGGTTTACAGCATCGGAACCTTGGGGCGCATTCTGCAATCGCAAAAGCAGGACAACGGACAGATTAAAGTCGTCGTCGAAGGCCGCGAGCGCGCCACCACCGTGCGCGTCGAAAACGACAACGGAGCCTTCACAGCGATTGTTCGCCGCGCGCCGCAAGCTTCGGAAGCTGGCGTGCGCCTCGATGCGCTCGTCGCGCGCATCAATCAACTCGTCGAACAGCATTTGCGTCTTGCGCCCGATGCGCAGACCGACGCATTGCAAACCGCTCTGCGCAATCAAGACCCGTCGCATCTGGCGGACGCGCTCGCTTCCCAACTGCGCATTTCCGTCGAAGACAAGCAAGGGCTGTTGGAAATCTTTTCCGCGCAGGCACGCCTGCAGCGCTTGATCGAACTGCTTGAAGGCGAGTTGGAGAAACGACAACTCGATAAGGTAATCCAGACGCGCGTCAAGAAACAGATGGAAAAGGCGCAGAAGGAGTATTACCTGAACGAGCAGATGAAGGCGATTCACAAAGAGCTTGGCCGCAAGGATGAAAAGGCCGAACTCGAAGAATTGAAAAAGAAAATCGAAGACGCTGGCATGTCCGACGAAGCCAAAGAAAAGGCCATGCAGGAACTTCACCGCCTCGAAGCGATGCCGCCGATGTCCGCCGAAGGAACCGTCTCGCGCACATACATCGACTGGCTCTTGAGCGTGCCTTGGAAACAGAAATCAAAAGAGATACGCGATTTACAAAAGGCCGAAGAAGTTTTAGACGAAGACCATTACGGCCTTGAGAAAATCAAGGATCGCATTCTCGAATACCTCGCCGTGCGCCAGCTCGTGAAGAATCCGAAAGGCTCTATTTTGTGCTTCGTCGGCCCGCCCGGAGTCGGCAAAACGTCTCTCGGCAAATCAATCGCGCGCGCGACGGGCAGAAAGTTCGTGCGCCTCTCTTTAGGCGGCGTGCGCGACGAAGCGGAGATTCGCGGCCACCGCCGCACATACATCGGCGCGCTGCCCGGCCAGATTATTCAAATGATGAAAAAGGCTGGCACGACCAATCCGCTGATTCTGCTCGACGAAGTAGATAAGCTCGGCGCAGATTTTCGCGGCGATCCGTCGTCCGCGCTTTTGGAAGTGCTCGACCCGGAGCAAAACAATTCGTTTCAGGATCACTATCTGGATGTCGAATACGATCTCTCGAAAGTGTTTTTCATTGCGACGGCGAACGTGCTTCACACGATTCCTGCCGCTTTGCAGGACAGACTCGAAATACTGCGTCTCTCCGGCTATACGGAGCGCGAGAAATTAGAGATTGCCAAACAGCATCTCGTGACAAAGCAGGCCGAAGCCAACGGCATCAAGCCCGAACAACTCGAATGGGCGGACGAAGGCTTGCTGGAAATCATACGCCACTACACGCGCGAAGCGGGCGTGCGAAACTTGGAGCGCGAAATCGGCTCATGCTGCCGCAAGGTGGCGCGCAAGCTCGTCGCCGCCAGCACGGGCGAAGAGTTTAAGGAAATCGTCACGGCGGAACAAGTGCGCGAGATGCTCGGCCCCATTAAGTTCCGGCAGCAGGGCGTGGCGGCGGAAAGCGAAGTCGGCCTCGCCACAGGCCTCGCGTGGACGGAAGTCGGCGGCGAAGTATTGCAGATCGAAGCGACGCTCACGAACGGGCGCGGCAACGTGACCTTGACCGGCAAGCTCGGCGAAGTTATGCAGGAGTCCGCGCAGACCGCTCTGACGTGCATTAAGGCGCGCGCCGAACGTCTCGGCATGAGCCTCGATTTTATACGCAAGCGCGATCTGCACATACACATTCCCGAAGGCGCGATTCCGAAGGACGGGCCTTCGGCTGGCATTACTTTAGCAACGGCGATGGCATCGGCATTGACGCGCGCGCCTGTGCGCAAAGAAGTGGCGATGACCGGCGAGATAACTTTGCGCGGGCGCGTGCTGCCCATCGGCGGAGTTAAGGAAAAGCTGCTCGCCGCGCATCGCTTCGGCATCACGACGATCATCATGCCGAAGGACAACGAAAAGGATTTAGTGGAAGTGCCTGAAGAAGTTCGCGGATTAATGGAAGTACACTTTGTCGAAACAATCGATGAAGTGCTGGCGCTCGCGCTCGAAGAAGCCTGCCCGATAGACGAAACGGCAACCACAACGGAAGAGGCCAAGACGCCGCCACTCTGGACGACGGAACCGCCGCCGCACGGAGTCGGCACGCCCGCCGAATAATTCAGATGCTAATGAGCGCGAGCGTCGCAGTTGCAAGGCTCGCGCTCATTTTTTATAAACAGTGCTTTCTATAAACAGTCTCGCCTCGTTTGCCGCCGCGCCATTTACGCAGTAAGATTCCGAATCACTTATAACAACCCGACTGCCGGAGAGTTCTTCCGGCACTCATTCCTACGGAGAAAAGACGATGAGCGAAAAAACCGAAGACGCCAAATTAATTCTCAAACTCTACGATCTCAGGCGCGAGGAGACAATGCGCAAGGCGCGCGATTGGTTCGCACGCGAATTTAATCCTGAAAGCACGCAGGACTTTGTAAGCGCCATCATGGACGAGCGCAACGGCGCTTATTACCGCATGGTCACGAGCTACTGGGAGATGGCCGCATCCTTCGTCAACAACGGCGCGGTTGATGAACAAATGTTCAACGACGCGAACGGCGAACACATACTCGTTTATGCCAAACTTGAACCGTACATGGCAGAACTGCGCGAAATGTTTCACTCGCCGCACGCCTATGCACATCTCGAAAAACTCGTCACCAGAATACCAAACGTCAACGAGCGTCTGGCCGCGCTGCGCGAGCGTATGAAACAGTGGGCGGCAGCATCGCGCAAGGAAGCCGCCGCCGTAGCGTAGAAATAGTGGTCAGTGATCGGTGTATAGTAGGCAGCGAAGGATAGAAACGTAACTTGAAGCGACGCTACGCTGCTTTTGTACCGACCATCGGCTGCTGACCACCGTTTGTTATGAAGATTACGAGCGCCGACTTTGTTAAGAGCGCGTTTACCGAAGATGATTGGCCGCGCGTGGAGTTGCCGGAAATAGCTTTTCTGGGGCGCTCGAATGTCGGCAAATCGAGTTTGATGAATTCCCTGCTCGGCGTCAAAGGACTCGCGCGCACGTCTTCGACGCCAGGCAGAACGCAGTCCTTGAATTTCTTTCTGCTCAATAAGCGTTTCCATTTCGTAGACCTTCCCGGCTACGGCTACGCGCGCGTGCCGAAGGAAATCAAGCAAACGTGGAGCGAGATGGCGGAAAACTACCTTGCCAAACGCACGCGCCTTATGCTATCAATTCAGATCGTAGATTCGCGTCACGAACCCACAACACTTGATTTGCAGCTTCACGATTGGCTTCAGCATTACATGAAGCCGCAACTTATCGTTGCCACGAAATCCGACAAGCTTTCTCAAAACGATTTGCAGAAAAGCATCGCGCGCGTTCGTCGTTTGATGAACACGGAAAACGTGATAGCTTATTCCTCTGTCACAAAAAAGGGGCGCGACGAAATCTGGCGGGCAATTGAAAAAGCTTTGATCGCCGCATAAAGTTTTCGCATATGAGTTGTTAGCGCGTGACGGTAAAGCGAGGCCACGCACAGGGCGAGGCCAGCATCAAACCGCCGCTTAACGATTAACACGAATGAATCCGTAAGGAACTATTTAGAGAAGTTTCAGCCGCGAGTTTTTGAGTTGAAGTAAAACCCGTCACACGGCGCATATAAGTTAAAAACGAGGCGTCCCGCACGCCTCCTGAATGCACCGCCAGATACGCAAACTTCCGTACATAAACTTCATCCGATTTCTTGATTAATTACTTACATGCCGGGCGGCCATTTCCGAAGAATCAACGAACAGATGAATCAATGCGCCGCCGTTAATAACCACAAGGGGCAGCCATACACCGCAAGGCACTAATCGTCGCGGCTAATTTCACGAACGAAAGCGCCGCATGGAAGAATAACCGAAATGTCACAACGCACACCGCGCCCACGCGCCACCACCACGAGCAGCAACGCTTCCGCCGCAACAACCACCGCCGCCGCCAACGGCAATAACAAGCCGACGGCGAAGGAGACTGCCACCGCCGTCGCCGAAGAAGATGCACAATTAATGATGACGGAGACTGAAACAGGAACTTCCGCCGTCAGAGAATTGAAGGACGGCGAACTCCTGAATCTCGCAGAGCTGAAGGAAATGTCTATTTCAAAGCTCACGGGAATCGCCAAAAGCATGGACGTCCCCGGTGCGACAGGGATGCGCAAGCAGGAACTTATTTTCAAAGTCCTCGCTGCGCAGACCGAAAAGAGCGGGCTTATCTTCTCCGAAGGCGTGCTCGAAACTTTGCCGGACGGCTTCGGCTTTCTGCGCGCTCCCGAATACAACTATCTGCCCGGCCCCGACGACATTTATGTGTCGCCTTCGCAGATACGCAAATTCGATTTGCGCACGGGCGATACCGTCAGCGGACAGATTCGCCCGCCGAAGGAAGGCGAGCGTTATTTCGCGCTTATCAAAGTCGAAGCGATTAATTTTGAAGCGCCCGACATGGCGCGCGAGAAGATTTTCTTCGACAATCTAACGCCGCTCTATCCCGAAGAACAGTTGCGCATGGAACTCGACAAGGATAATTTGTCGGCGCGCGTCATAGACCTCGTGACGCCCATCGGCAAAGGCCAGCGCGGACTCATCGTCGCTCCGCCGCGCACCGGCAAAACCATGCTGCTGCAAACCATCGCCAACTCCGTCACGCAAAATCACCCGGAAGTCACACTGATCGTTTTATTGATCGACGAACGCCCCGAAGAAGTCACGGACATGCAGCGCTCCGTCAACGGCGAAGTTATTTCCTCGACGTTCGATGAGCCGCCGACGCGCCACGTACAGGTCGCAGACATGGTCATTGAAAAAGCCAAGCGGCTTGTCGAGCACAAGCGCGACGTGGTGATTCTGCTCGATTCGATTACGCGCCTTGCGCGCGCGCACAATGCCGTCGTGCCGCCTTCCGGCAAGATTCTTTCCGGCGGTATCGACTCGAATGCACTGCAGCGCCCGAAACGCTTTTTCGGCGCGGCGCGCAACATCGAAGAAGGCGGAAGCCTTACGATCATCGCCACCGCTCTTATCGACACAGGCTCGCGCATGGACGACGTGATCTTTGAAGAATTCAAAGGCACAGGCAACTGCGAAATCCATCTCGACCGCCGCTTGAGCGACAAGCGACTTTTCCCGGCGATTGATTTGCAGCGCTCCGGCACGCGCAAGGAAGAACTGCTGTTAAGCAAGGAAGACCTTAGCCGCGTGTGGGTCATGCGCCGCGTGCTCAACCCGCTCTCGCCCGTCGAACAAATGGAAGTCGTCCTCGAACGTCTCGAGAAATCGAAATCCAACGCAGACTTTTTGTCGTCGATGCAAACGTAAACGAAGATGCCGGATGTTAGATACTAGATGCTGGTTAATAGATGAAAACTAACATCCAGCATCTAGCATCTGACATCTCTCATTCTTGACAAAAGCACGGCGGCTTCGCATACTTTCGTTTCAAAGCTCGATCAATTCAATCAATTTGCGGCGCGGTTTTTAGGCTCATAAGGCGTCGCACGGAGAACGTTTGCGCGTCTGCATACTTTCGTCTGAAGCGGTGCCTTTCGCTAAAACCGGCGGGCTGGCGGACGTGGCGGGCGCGCTGCCGAAGGCGCTGCGCGAACACGGCGCGGATGCCTTTCTGGTGCTGCCGCTTTACGAGCAAATCGAGCGCCGGTCTTTGAGTGGCAGGATTATTGATAATCTGGAAGTCGAATGGCCGCACGGCGCGCGCCGCGCAAGCGTTTGGTACAGCGAGGCGACGGGCGCTCCGACGTTTCTCATAGATGCGCCGGAGTATTTTGCGCGTCCCGGCGTTTACGGTTACAGAGACGATCACGAGCGCTTCGCTTTTTTTTGCCGCGCCGCGCTCGCGCTCTGCAAACGAATAAGCGCGCCGCCCGACATCTTTCACGGCAATGATTGGCACTGCGGTTTCGCCGCCGCCGAAATACACGCGCGCCGCCGCTTCGATCCGTACTTTGCCAACACGCGCACGCTTTTTTCCATACACAATCTTGCGTATCAAGGCGTCTTCGATCCGGCTGCGCTGCCCTCTCTGGGCTTCGGTTCAGAGGAAGATCGAAATCTGTTTTTAGCGAACGGCGCGGCTTCCGCGATGAAGGCCGGACTGATGGCAAGCGATATGCTTTCGACTGTCAGCCGCCGCTACGCGCTCGAAATTCAGCACGCGGAACACGGTCACGGCCTCGAATGGATTTTGCGCGCGCGCAATGATCGGCTCGTCGGCATCACGAACGGCGTGGACTATGAGATGTGGAATCCCGCGACTGACGAGCATCTCGCGGCGCACTTCGATGCGAATGATCTTTCCGGCAAAAAGCTTTGCAAGCTCGATTTGCTGCGCGCCTTCGGATTGCCCGAAGAAAATATGGAGCGTCCCGTCATCGCGTCAGTGTCGCGCCTGATCGCGCAGAAGGGCTACGATCTGATACGCGAGGCCGCCGTGCGAATGCTGGAGATGGACGCGGTGTTCATTGCGCTCGGATCGGGCGCGCAGGAGTATGAAGATTTTTTGCAGTGGCTGCGCGATTTTGCGCCGCACCGTGTGGGAATCTACAAAGGCTTCAGCGAAACGCTGGCGCACAAAATCGAAGCGGGCGCGGACGTTTTCCTGATGCCATCGCTTTACGAGCCGTGCGGTCTCAATCAAATGTACAGCACGCGCTACGGCACTGTGCCGGTCGTGCGCGCAACCGGCGGGCTGGACGATACGGTGCAGGATTTTGATCGCGCGAGCGGCACAGGCAACGGTTTCAAGTTTGAAAACTACACGGCCTCCGCGATGCTTGAAAAAATCGGCGAAGCGCTCTACTGTTATAGAGAACCGGAGACATGGCGCAAGATTCAGTTGAACGGAATGCGCGCGGATAATTCATGGCACGCGGCAGCCGGGCGCTACATACAGCTTTACCGCGCGATGGCTGGCAGTTGAAGAATTGCCAATAGAATTTACGGCGCTGGCAGCTTCGGGCGCATCAAAAGTTTTGGAGTGGCGTCCAATATGCAAGGGCGCCGCGCAATTAAACACAAGCAGATTTAAGGAGAAACAAGAAATGAGCGAGAATGTAACGGATGTCAGCGATCAATCCTTCGAGCAGGACGTGCTCGGAGCGGACAAACCCGTGCTGGTGGATTTCTGGGCGGCATGGTGCGCGCCGTGTCGTATGCTTGCGCCGACTGTCGAAGCAGTTGCGGAAAAGTATGCGAGCAACGCGAAAGTCGTCAAACTAAATGTAGACGAGAATCCGGGCGTGTCGCAGCGCTACGGCATTAAAGGCATCCCGACCTTGATTCTCTTTAAGGGCGGGCGCGAAGAAGAGCGCGTTGTCGGCGCGACGAGCAAGGATGCGATTTCGCGTATGCTCGATAAGCACGTCACGTCTTCCGCGCAAAGCGCTTAAGGCAGCACACATCAAAAGAGATGGCGCGCGCCGCCGTGCAGCATGTATCGTGCATCCGGCGCGGGCGCGTCATCCTTTTCGTATCGTCGGTATTTTCCTTCATGAAAACTGTGCGCAACAATCGCGCTGCGATGACGGCAAAGCAGCGCCTGCTCGAAGAGCGTTTTGCGGCGGCGCGGCGCCTGCGCGCGGTGGACGACGCAAAGTTTCGTGCGCGACAAGTAGGCGGCAAAGTACGCCGCTTCATGAACGCGAATTTTCGCAAGCAGGAAGTCATAGACATGCTTGCGTTGCGACAGGGCGAATGTAATCGCTGCGGCGCGTGCTGCGAAATTCTCTTCAAGTGCCCGTTTCTAAAAAAGCATGATGACGGCACATCGGCCTGCGGCATTTATGAAGATCGCCCGAACCAATGCCGTCTCTTTCCGCTCGAAAAGCGCGACCTAGAAGAAGTGCGCGGCACATGTAGTTTCTATTTCATAGAAAAGCCTGTCAAATTAGAGAAAGCAAGCTAACCAAAATAGTATTCAGAAGCCAGCACGCAGCAGACAGAATAATAAGGCGACAAAACTTTATTCTGACTCCTGACTCCTGACTCCTGACTCCTGACTCCTGACTTATGATTATTGTCATCATCGGCGCCCAGTGGGGCGATGAAGGAAAAGGCAAGATCGTTGACCTTTTGAGCGAGCGCTTCGATGTCGTCGCGCGCTATCAGGGCGGCCACAATGCGGGACATTCCGTGCAAGTCGGCGGTGAATCCTTTGTGCTTCATCTGTTGCCTTCCGGCATTATTCATTCAGGGAAAATATGCGTGCTCGGCAACGGCATGGTGATCGACCCGAAGGCTTTCTTCGAGGAAGCGGACAGGTTGACGGAGCAAGGGCTTGAAGTCACGCCGGAGCGCGTGCTCGTCAGTTCCCGCGCGCATTTAATCTTGCCGTATCATCGCGCGCTCGACCACACGAGCGAAGAGCGGCTCGGCAACGAGCGCGTCGGCACAACCTTGCGCGGCATCGGCCCCGCTTACGAAGACAAAGCAGGACGGCGCGGCATTCGCACGGCAGATGCACTTGTGCCGGAAGTTTTGCGCTCGCGCATCGAAAGAAATCTCGAAGATGCCAACCGCATCATCGTCGCTTACGGGGGCGAAGCGCTCGACGCCGATCAGATTTTCGACGACACGACGCGCCTGATGGAACGCCTCGCGCCATTTATCACAGACACGACGCATTACATAAACACAGCCGCGCGCGAAGACCGCTCTATTCTTATCGAAGGCGCGCAGGCCACCTTGCTCGACGTAGATCACGGCACATATCCGTTCGTCACGTCTTCGACGACGACGGCGGGCGGCGCAAGCGTCGGCACGGGTCTCGCGCCGCACCGCATTACGGGCGTGCTCGGCATCGTGCGCACATACACGACGCGCGTCGGCGAAGGCCCCTTTCCGACGGAGATGCTCGAAGGCGAAGCGGAAATGGGACAATTAATACGCGAGCGCGGGCGAGAATACGGCTCCTCGACGGGACGCCCGCGCCGCTGTGGTTGGTTCGACGCCTTCGCCACGCGCTATGCCGCCGACATCAACGGTTTTTCTTCAGTCGCGCTGACGAAGTTGGACGTGCTCGACGCGCTCGATGAAATAAAAGTCTGCACGGGCTATCGTCTCGACGGTAAATTGATCGAATCCTTTCCGGCGGTTTCGCAAAACCTGCGCCGCGTCGAACCCGTGTACGCAACCTTGCCGGGCTGGAACGCTTCGACCGAAGGCATCACGAAGTTAGCGGATTTGCCGTTGAATGCGCGGCAGTACATAGATTTTATTTCGCGCGAAATAGATGTCGAGATCGGGCTTGTTTCAACCGGCCCCGAACGCGGGCAAACAATCGTCATCGAAGATTCGACGCTCGGCGCGTGGCTCGCGTCGTAATAATACTGCTTAATAACGCTGCTTCATGCTTCCCTACCTTGAACGTTCCGCGCATCGCATGTAAAATCATGGGCATAGTGGGCCGATAGCTCAGTCGGTAGAGCAACTGGCTTTTAACCAGTGGGTCGCAGGTTCGAGTCCTGCTCGGCTCACCACTATTTGCAGAGAAAACGGGTAGCCCTTGAAGCTGCCCGTTTCCTTTTGTGTGGCTGTCGTAAGGCAAGCTGAAATGTAACCTTACGCACCGGCGGAGACCTCGCCCAGAATCATTCGTTCGACTTCCCGTTTAGCGCGTTCGACTTCCCCGTGCGCGACGCGTTCCAACTCTTTGGCGCGCGTCCTGATTGATTGAATATGCGCGGCGATTTCTTCTTGAATCTCTGGTTTGGGGAATGGAATTAAAATGTTTCCTACATCGTTTGGCGAGAGATGTCCGTTTGTTGCGCCCGTTATATTTCTTTTGATTTCGGTTTGAGAGTTATGAGAACGCAGCCAAGCAAAAATAAAATATGGATTCACATTTTCAAGACATTGAAATTTCACGATGTCGCCGCCTAAAAAATAATCTTCGCCATCTTTTTCCCAAATGGCAATTTTCCCAATCGTCGCGCCTGTAATTACAACTAAAATATCATCGCGCAACATTTTTTGTTCCGGCGTGAAAATGTCTTTTGCCGTTAGTAAATCCGTCGTGTCAATGTGGCCGTTTTCACTAATCGAATTGATTTGAACGACTTTATTAGCGCCGCCCTTTTCTTCATCTTTCGGCAGATTTCCCTTTATCAATCGTTGAACAATTTGCTTTAACGGCTTGGATTCGTATTTGCCATTTTTGACTGCTTCAGTGTTCTTCTCAAACTCTGCCTTGTGATAAAACGGGTCGAACCTACCGCCGGAAAGTTTGGAAGCGCGGGCAAAGAAAGTTTTTTTCGTGTCGGCTGCGGCGGGCGTTTCGATGCCCAAGCGTTCGAGCAAGTACGCATCAATGCCGTCGAGCAAACTCTTGGCTTCGGCTTCTTTGGCGCGTTTGGCAATAACAGCCTTCTTTACGATTTCAATAATTTCAGGCTTGAAAACTATCGGAATAGATTTCAATGCACTGTAATCTAAAGCCGGTCTTGTTCCGCCTGTTGCTCGCCTTGATGCTAGTTTTTCGCCGATGTCAGTATTTAGGAATGTCGCCAGAATCCCACTTGTTTCATAGTCCTTAGTTTTAATAACAACTAAATGTTGATTCGTATTTCCTTCAAAACCTTCTGGAACAACACTCGAAACAGCCATTCTGCCAACGCCCGTAATCTTAACGAGCAAATCGCCGCCTTTTATTTGACTTCGGTTTAGATATTTTTGATGGGTTTCTTGATTGATGTATCTCAAATCATTCAACATCAATTCGTTTGTCGGGCTTAAATTTTGCACTCTGATAAAAGGCACACCGTTCAGTTCATCGGAGTAAAATTTTTCTTCTTCCTTGACCGATGGTGTCGCTCCGCTAGAAATGGCAATGATAAAATCTCTCAACCGCAGAGTTGATAATTTACGAATCTTCTTTTCAAGTTCGACGATTGACGGAATGTAATAAAACGGGTCTTGTCTGCCTTCCATTTCGCCCTTCCGCACCAGAAAAACATTTTCTGAATCTACGAAAGGGCTGAGACGAAAAAATCATCTTGCCCCGTTTCAATCGCTTCGATAAAGCGGCGCAGTTCGCCGACGATTCCGGCATCCGGCACAACTTTTTCGCTGACGGTCGTTTCGGTGTCTTTGCCGTCTTTGAGTTCGCGGCGTTTGACGAGTTCGACGGTGAACAAATCGTTCTGCTGCGTCTCTTTGATAAACTTCGCGCCGTCGGCGTTTCCGTACTCTTCGCGGCTGATCGTTCGATAAGTGTTCTTGCCCGCCGCGTCGTAACCGATGTTGTCCGCAATCGCCATGAAAATCGGATAATCCGAAAGCTCGCGCTGTTTCCCGGCTTGATAGCGTTCTTCCAACTCTTCCTTAAACGCATCGATCTTTTCGCCGTACTCTTCCGAAATTTCCTTTTTCTTCGCGTCGTTCTTTTCCGTCTTAACTTTAAGCAGCGGCTTCAGTTTTTCCTTGCGCTCCTGTTCCCACTCCTCGAATGTTTGCGCGAGCTTCGTTTCTTCGGCTAAACGGTCTTGCAGACCGCGCTTCGTGTTGCGGATTTGCTCCGTCGTCTTTGCCGCGTGCTTCTTCAAAAACAGAATCGAACTCTTCACGCCCGCGCCCGTGTTCGTGAAAGCCGTCTGCGGCAACGAGACGACGCCAACGATGCGAAACTTTTCCTCTATCGAATCGCGGACATACTGCGAACTGCTGTTCGTCAAAATGCCGTCGGGAACGACCACCGCCAGATAACCGCCCTCTTTCAAAAATTTATGACACTGCTCGATAAACAGAACTTCCGTGCTCTGGTTCTCTCTGCCCGTCGCCGTGTGCTTGCCTTTAATGCGCGCCTCAATCCAATTCGTTTCCTTCAGCGCGAAGTTGTAATAAGGCGCAGTCGCTTTATCAACCTGCATATAGGCTTTTTCAGATTGCCTGATGATTGAGCCGAACGGCGGATTCGTGACGATGAAATCAAAATTGCCTGCTTTGAAACCGCGATTGTTTTTGACTTCGGCAATATGTTCGATCTGATATAAGCCGTCGTAAGTCACGACGTTCGTATGCCCGTCGTCGTGAATAATCATATTCATTTTGGCGACGCGGCTGATTTGATCGTTTATCTCGATGCCGAAAAGTCGGCTCTTGGCGAAGTCGTGCCAGTAAGGTTTCCATTCGGCGTATTCTTTAACATCAGTTTCGTGATTCGGATAAATCGCGGTTGCTTGCCGTCGCACCTTGTCCAAAACGTAAAGCAAAAAGCCGCCCGAACCGCAAGACGTATCGAGAACGCGGCTTTTATTGTTAATAGGCAAGGCTTCGACGGCAAACTTCACGACGTTGCGCGGCGTGAAATACTGCCCGAACTCGCCGCGAAAATACGTTCCGAGAAAAGTCTCGAACGCTTTGCCTTTGCTGTCTAAATCAGTCTCCGAAAAGTTGATGCTTTGAAAATACTCGACGACGGTTTTGATTCTTTCCGGCGTGAGGTCAATCGGTTTATTAAAAATTTCAGGGTCATCCGTTTTGCCGCTATCATACAGCGCGAAAATGCGCTGCCGGAGTGCTTCGAGGTTTTTCGCGTCGTCATCCGACTCGCTGAAAATCTGGAATTGATAAGGCTCGCCTTTCTTCCGGTTACGCTCATCCCAGACTTTGCAAAAGATGAGTTTGTCGAGTTCGTCAAAGGCTTGCGACGGATTCAATTCGCCGCCCGCCCAAAGCGCGTCATGCGCTTGTTTGAAGATGCGCGTCAGTTCGCTTTCAGGGACAGGCTCTATATCGTTGGTTCTTACTCTTTCTTCTTTCCCTTTGATACGGTCTGTATAAAAGCCTCCTTTCGCGTATTTGTATTTTTTCGCGGTTGATTCGCCGAAGTAAGGCAAATCGGCTTCGATGGTTCGCCTTTTAGTGCTGTGGTCAAAACGATAAAACTCCTGCTTGTTGCCTTTCGTCACCCAGATAAATTTCGTCGTTCCGGCTATCGCATAAGCGTAAGAAAAAGCCTGCTCGACGGCTTGCTTGAATTCCATTTCCGAAACTTCCGGGCTTTTACACTCGACAATTATGTAAGGCTTTTCACGCTCATCATCCGCGTAAACAATGATGTCGGCCTCTTTGACGGCGACGCCCATCGGGACTGACTTAAACATCTCGATGCGGTCAGCCGGATAGCCGTATTCCAAAACGAGCCTGCAAAATGTTTCAGCTTGTACTTTTTCTTCCGGGTTCTGAAAGTTGCGCTTTTTATTTTGGCGAAGATATGTGATGTATTTCCGTTCTTCGTCGAAAGCAATCAAATTCTTTTCAACGGCTCTTTGCAAAGTGTCCATATTATTTCTACTCAAAGCAATGCAGGATTGAGGGCTGTTTCAAATTCTAAATACTTTTGTCGTGTAAGTTTTGTATGAGAATTTCGAGTAAGCTCAGTCGTTAAGTGCAATTCACCGAGGATGGGCAAGACATAGATTTTTGTGTGTCCACAGTGTGCCAAGTACACCAAACCCGATCAAACTCAACTAAACTCAAGAGACATTATAGAGCGAAAACTCAATCAAACAAAGGCTTATATAAACGCAACTAAACTTAGTAAAAGGCTTTTCTAGGACTTTTAACCAGTGGGTCGCGGAACTCGACTGCGGGCATAATCAACATGTGCGCCACGATCCGCCGCTCGTGACACGCGAATGGGTGTTAACAAAGGAAGGGCGCGCGTACGCACAATGTTTTCGGGATACAGGTCGGCGTGAGCATCAATATCTTTGTCAAGAAACGGCGGACGGCGTAAACTTTGCCGCGAGAGATTGTCCGGGAAAATTATTTATGTCTATACGTTATAACGAACAACAGAATCGGCAAGCGGCAGCCAACGTTCGCCGGGCGCGGATTCCTTCCAATTTAACTTATGAAACGATGTCCGAACTCGGACGCGATTTGTTCGCTATCAGCCGCGACTACGCGGAGTCCGGCGGCGAGTTGTTAAGCGAACAGGAAATCGAAGTCGAGGTGACGCGGCGACGCGGCGGTTACACTGAAGAAGATGCCTCCTAAGCAACTCACTTTCGTCGATACTTCCGTGCTAATCAATGCCGTCATCGGTCTTGATGCAGCACGCAAAATGCGCGCATTGTCTGTTCTCGGCGATCCTCGTCTCGGCAATCGCTCCGCGCTCGAATGGATAATCGACCAGTACCGAGTCTCGACAGACAAGCGAAGCGGCATCACCAACGACCCGAACCGCGCAGACGAACCCGATTACATCGTTAAGCTCATCGGCAAGGTAACAACCGTCAGCGTCGAAACCGTCAAGACCGTACAGCAGCTTCCGGCTCTGGACATTCCTTAAAAGACCATTCCTTCAGAGAAGCTATATCGGATTTATGTAGGGGCAGGGACAAGCCGCTGCCCCTACATAAATCTGCCTTTCGTTCTTAAGAGCACATGCACATCACTATAAAACGAGCGGCGGAGAAGGTGCGTGGAAAGTTGTTGACGGGTTAATGGGCGCGATATATAGTTTCCGCCTACCTTCGCAGTAGCCGGTTGTTTCTCACAACCTCAATTGTAGAAACAGCCTCCACAATCAACCTCAATCCCTCTTAAGGAGAACAATCATGCCTACCACTAAAAAGGCCGGAAAAATCCCAAGCAAAAGCAAGAAGGCTAGCAAAAGCCGCAGCGCGTCGAAGAAGTCAAGGAATAAACAGGCCGGAAACAAAACGGCGAATGCCATCGTGCAGCATTCGATCAAGCGTTACGGTTGGATACCCGATATTCCAGACCACCGCGACAAAATGTTTGCCGCGCCGATGGCAGTCATGGGCGCGCTTCCCGCAAGCGTCGATATGGTCGCAAATTGCCCGCCAATTTGCGACCAAGGACAGTTGGGAAGCTGCACTGGCAACGCGATTGCCGGAGCGCTCGAATTCGATCAAATGAAGCAAGCCTTAGCGAATGTCTTCGCTCCCTCCAGACTCTTCATTTATTACAACGAGCGCGTGATGGAAGGAACAATCAACGAGGACGCCGGTGCGATGATTCGTGACGGCATCAAGAGCGTCAGCAAAGTGGGCGCGCCCCCCGAAACAGACTGGCCTTATGACATCAGTAAGTTCGCTAAAAAACCACCGGTGAAGGCTTATAAAGATGCTGCCAAGCACAAGGCAGTCCTTTATCAAAAAGTGACACAGGATGCGACACAGATGAAGGCGTGCTTGGCGGGCGGCGATCCGATCATCATCGGCTTCTCCGTCTATCAGAGCTTTGAAACTCAGCAGGTAGCGAGGACTGGCCGTGCTCCCATGCCGAAGCCCAAAGAGAAGTTGCTCGGCGGACATTGCGTGATGGTGGTCGGATACGATGACGGCCATCAGCGTTTCATCTGCCGCAATTCGTGGGGGACGGGTTGGGGAATGGCCGGATACTTCACGATGCCTTACCCATATCTGCTCGACCCGAATCTGGCGGACGATTTCTGGACAATCAAAATCGTCAATTGAGAAGCGAAGCAGCTTAGGACGAGATAATTTGTAGGGGCATTTGTAGGGGCAGCAGCTTGTTCCTGCCCGTGTTAATTACAATCAAGACGGGCAGGGACAAGCCGTTGCCCCTATATAAATCTGCGCTCCGTTTATTAAGTCGCGCTCACATGCGCATCGCTTTTGTTACTTCTCCGTGACTTTGATTTTCAGCGTAAAGGTTTGCGCCGGTTTAGCATCCCGCTCCCAAGCACGCGCATATGCGAGTTTAATGTGGCCTTCCCCGCTTTTCTGCGCGCGAAATTTCCACGAATGAACGCCGCCTTGTCCCTGCGCGGCAGATGGAGTTTCAAGGGAATCGTCCAGCAACTTGCACTGCGGCTCTCCTCCCGATGTCAGACTCCATCCAAATCCCGCCGTCGGATTTTCCTTAAGCCGAATCTCCAGCGTTCGCCCGACAGTTATTTCAATTTCCTTTCCATCATCGCTCTCATCGACTTGGGACATATTGTCAATCCTTCAAAGAGAAACCGGCCTTCCGTTAAAATTAAATTTGAATAACGCTGGCGCTGCCTTACGCTCGCTTGACCGAATAAATTACGTGACAAGTATAAGAGCGTCAAGAAAGTCCGGCTGCAATTCGATCTGAAATGCAGATGCGATATTTATCAGTGCGCTAAATTAAAACTGAATGACAGGCCGGAAAACATAAGCGTCAACGATAAACATATGCCATTTGCCCATCATTTAAGTCCTGCGCAAATCCGCGCACTCCAAAATAAACTACGGGCAAACAATCATCTTCCCGGCTATCTTGACAACCAAATTAACGGCGACCAAAATGTTTTAACCTTTACGATTGATTTTTAACAAGAAGTGGCGTAAAGTTTCGTTGGACGTTAAGACACGTGTACCGCACCCAATATCGCTTGCAGGCTTAATCGAGTGCGGTACGGCGTGGTTTTCAACTATAAAGTCAGCTAAACGGCCTAGCGTAAAACTATTCCCAGATAGGCCAAGAGCTGTGTGAGGCCGCTGGAAATATTTCCAAAAGTTGCTGCCGTGGCTTTTCCGCCTGAAATGTCTCCGGCAGCCGCTGTGGTGGCTTTTCCGCCTGAAATGTCTCCGGTAGTCGATGAAGCGACTCCGAATGATATATCTCCGGCAAAGGCGGAACAGGCAAGGATGAGGGTAAGGATTACTGTAGCACTGAGTTTGCGAACGTTTTTCATAGGTCTGTCTCCTAGCAAGGGGAAGCGAGTCAGAGACTCAGTTGTTGCGGTTGAATACCGGTTCTGTTCTGTGAAAACAGTGCCGGTACAAAAAGCAGATGGAAGAGTATCTACTCTTCCGTCTGCAATAAATTTTGCAAGGCGGCTATAATACTCATCTCCCCGCTTTTTAGCAATAAATTTGCCACAACTTCGTAATTATTTTGCCTCTCCCGAAGGCTGCCGTTTATGTGTCCAGAAATATTACCGACTACGCCCGACATTTCTTCACTCGGTTCGAGTGAGCAGGCGCTCGCCTGTTGCGGCCTTGCGCGCGCCAAAGAAGATGTCGGTGACTACGAAGCGGCATCTTACATGCTCGGTAATTGGTGGTGCATCGGCGGGCAGCCTCGCATTGTCGGAATCAACCAGCGCGCGGCGGCGGAAATTCTTTTGCGCGCCGGAACGCTGACCGGATGGATCGGAAGTTCGCGGCAGATGCCGGGCGCGCAACGAGCCGCTGCCAGATTGATAAGCGGCAGCATTACACTATTCGACATGCTCGGCGAAAAAGAATTATCCGCCGAAGCAGCGTTGGAACTGGCTTATTGCTATTACCGCGAAGGTGCCTTTGATGAAGCGCGCGTGATGCTGCGCTCGGCGCTCGAACATATTTCCGAAGCTAATACGGATTTGCGTGGCGTCGCGTTGGTGCGGTACGCCATCGTTGAGCGCCATTCCGGGCAATTGCATGATGCACTAAGATTGTTGACTGAAGCAGCTCCGTTAATTGAAGAAAGCGCCAGTTATTTTGTTCGTGGTCGTTTCCATTTTGAACTTGCCACGACGCTGAAGAACGTCGGAATCGCTGAAGGACGCGCCGAGTACATTAACCGAGCACTCGCAGAGTTCGCCGCAGCCAGCCTTTACTTCGAGCAAATCGGAGACCAGCGTGACTATGCCAGTGTTGAAAACAACATGGGCTTTCTCCTTTTCAAAGTGAAAAGGTTCGATGAAGCGCACAATCATCTCAACCGCGCGCATCAGTTGTTTACGAATCTCGATGACAGCGTGCGGCGTGCGCAGGTCGACGATACACGCGCCCGCGCCTTGCTCGCTGAGGCACGCACAGGCGAAGCGGAGCAGTTAATTAACGCCGCCGTCGAGACCTTGGAGCAAAGCGGCGAGCAGGCTTTGTTAGCCGAGGCGCTGACAACATATGGCGTAGTTCTCGCGCGCTTAGGCCGCACGGCAGAAGCGCGGCCTGTGCTGGAACGAGCGCGCCATATTGCAGAGCGGATCGGTGACATCGAAGGAGCCGGGCGCGCTGCCGTCACGCTCATTGAAGAAATGTGCGATCTCTTGAGCGATGTAGACCGGTTAGAGATTGCGGCGCACGCTGACCAACTTCTGGCAAAATCCCAGCACGCAGAGACGCGCGCGCGTGTGCGCGCGTGTCGGGAATCCGTGATGGCGGCACACGCAGCACAGTTGAAACGACGCGAACAAGCGGCGCAGACGGAAAAGATTACCGCGCTCGGCGAGTTGGCTTACGGCGTTGCTCACAATGTCAACAATGCTCTTTCCGGCATTCTCGGGCGCGCTCAATTATTGCAGCGCAGCCCCGCTTCTGCAGAGGTAAGAGAAGGTCTTGAAACAATCACCAAGGCGGCGCTCGATGCCGCTAAGACCGTCCGGCGCATTCAAGATTTTGCGCGCCAGCGCAACGGCGACGATTTTCAATTAATTGCCGTCGATGAATTGCTGATGGATGCGCTGGAATTTACACGCCCGAAGTGGGATGCGCCCGACGGTCAAGCGAAGGTCAGCGTATCTTTCGGGAAAAACTGCTGCGCGTTCGTGATGGGCGATGCCGGAGAATTGCGCGAAGTGCTCGTCAATGTGATCTTCAATGCAGCGGACGCGATGCCGGAGGGCGGCCAAATTATTTTGGGCGTCGAAGCCGAAGACGGCACAGTGTCTATCACAATCCGCGATACAGGCATGGGCATGAGCGCAGACGTGCGCTCGCGTATCTTTAATCCGTACTTTACAACAAAGGGCATGGCCGGAACAGGCATGGGTTTAGCCGTCAGCTACGGCATTATCCGGCGACATGAAGGCACCATTGAAGTCGAGAGCGAGGCCGGGATCGGCACTACCTTCCGCATCCAACTGCCGATGGCCGCAGGCACTGTGATTGCTCCCGCCGCGAGTTGTAACGGCAGCGTTCAAGAGGAACAATCATCTCAGGTTCTGAAAATTCTTGTTGTTGATGATGAAGAGTATGTACGCGACATCCTACGCGATGTGTTGGAGAGCGAAGGCCATGAGGTCGCCGTCGCAGGCGGAGGCAAAGAGGCGTTATCCCTGTTTCAAGCCGGAAACTTCGATGCGGTGTTTACAGATGTCGGGATGAAGGAAATGAACGGCTGGGAATTGGTGCAGCATATACGCGCGCTCGATTCGAGCATTCCCTTGGCGCTAGTGACAGGATGGGGCGATTCCCTTCCGATGTCCGATGATCGCATGGATAATATGATCGATTGGATCATCAGCAAGCCTTTTGAGCTGGCTCGCATCAGCGAAGTTATGGAAGAGATGGAACGGCACCGCAGTTCGACACGTCAAACTGTGCGGCGCGCTTTGCGCGCGCCGATTGTCAATGCTGAGGATATTTGCCACTAGGATATTTAACCGGCAATCGCTCTTCGGTTGATAAGGCACTCACTGAACATTACTAATCGCCTTGCAGATTTTTTAAGTGTCGGTTGAAAAATTCTTTGTCCTTCGGATGCGTTAAGAGAGCTGCGGCCTGATCCTTGTCAATCCACAGAGCTTCAGGATTGTCCGGGTCAATGGGGCGCAATTCTGTTTCGTTCGTGGTAAAGAGAAACATAAAAATCGTTTTCAATTCCGAAGCGTCGTCTTCGCCGCTTGCGCCGAGCTTGCCGCGCCGGTAGCTGCCGAGTTCTTCGACAAGCTGCAAATTAGAAAGGCCGGATTCCTCATAAATTTCCCGTCGCGCCGCAGCCAGCGCATCTTCGCCCTGCTCGATGTGGCCTTTCGGCAAAGACCATGATGTGCCTTTCTGACTAACGACCACGATTTGCCCTTTGCCGTTGACGACGATGCCTCCGGCGCTCTGCGTTTCCTTCATAATTTGAATTCAGTTGACAATCCGAAAGTTTAGCCACAGAGCCACTATATAAATAAGGTTGAATTCGGTTTTAACCCTTTCCATATCCGCTTCTATCTCTATGCCTCTGTGTCTCTGTGGCAAATTGATAAAGGTTAGTGAACTGTTTCCGTTTCGTAAGGCTCGATCCAGCGATCATCGAAAACGCTTTGCACGGCCATAATCATTTCGTAAACTTCCTCTTCCATAAATCCTTTGCGCCACACGTGCCCCTTGCTCGCCCATGAGCTAATGCTCAAGGGCACATCCGAGCCGAGCACGAAGAGCGCCGCCGCCAATCTTCGATCCAACTCTGTTTGCGTTTGCAGCAAATCGAAAATCGCTCGCAGCGCTCGATTCAGATTGCGCATACGCTCCGCGCCCGGGTCTTCGCCCGCGCGCACAGTCGCCAGCACGCCGCTTGCGCTCGCCGCGTGCGCTTCGCGCAAAATTAACTTAACGGCTTCTTCAGCATCCATCGCCACACACCTCGAAGAAAATCAAATTGCGTTACAGGTAAAGCAAAAGAACGGGCACGACAATGCCGACGGCGAACAGTATGCCGGACACAAGCAGGCTGCGCGTCATCTTGAAAGCCATGTAGAGGCCGAGAATCGTCGTCACTACAAGGCCGATTGACATCAGCACGATGAACCAGCGCAAAGGCACTGAAGGGCGCGCAGCCTGCGTATGCTCCGTGCGCTGATTCTTATGCACTTCGGATAATGTACTGACCCACACGGGCGGCGTGTAGGTTTTGTCTTTCGAGCTTTCGTGAAAATTAAAAGTTTGCCACGCGCCGGTAATCGAAAAGAAAATGATGAGCGGCGCAAACAAACAGCCGAGATATAAATGAAGCTTTCTGATTAGTTTCATATAATATCCAAAGCGCGCGGACAGCAGCATCAGCGGCGGCGACATGCGTTCTTACTCCATAAATATAACATGGCGTAGGAACATTGTTTGTGCCGCGCGTTTATCGGGCAGTAAAAATTATCCGTCATAGCGTTTTGTCTGTATATGATAATCGCGCGTATGCAAGGCAATGTTTCGCCATTGCTTTATTCCCGCTTGCAACTCTGAATATGAGAAAAACTATTGCATGATTAAAGACTTTTCTTTTGTTAATTTCGTCGCGCTGCTGTGCTGGCTTCATCCTCTGACGCTCGTAGTGCATCTCGCAGAGGAATACTTCGGCGGCGTCATGCTCGCAGATTCGCCGCAGACGATGAAGGGCGTGGGTCTCACGCGCGCGCGATTTCTGGCGCTTACAGGATTGGGAGTAGCGCTAGTGATAATTGGAATTATTCTCGCGCGCTTGTTCGGATTCACACAATTGCTGCTGGTGATTCTCGGAACATTCATTTTGATTAACGGCACATCGCACGCGATCACGAGTTGGTTCAAAGCTGAATACAATCCGGGCGTCGCCACAGGACTGCTGCTCTGGATACCGCTCGGCGCGGCCACGCTTGTTTATCTGAAAAGCAGTATGTCATGGCAAAGATTTTTGACGGGAATCGTGATAGGCATTGCGATTCATGCAATCGTCTCGTTGATGGCACGCGGCAAGCGGCAACACGAGAGCGGCAGCGTGAAGCAAACGTGAATCACTGATTATTCAAGAGCGCGGCAGATGTTTGATCCAGCATATAAATCTCTGCCGACGGAACTTTGCCGAGCGAGAGGCGAAACGCGGGCGCGCTCGATTCCCGCAAAGCGGAAAGCAGCCTGTCGTTGCTGAAATAGCGCCGCCCGCGTTCGGCAATCACGAAATCGCCCGCGCCGAATTCTTTGAGAGCAGGATCATCTGAAAGCGATACGCAGACAAGGTCGGTGCGTCCCGCCTGCTGCGCATAATAAGCGGCGAGTCCCGGCGTTTCACTCGCAATGCGCGCAGAAGGTTTGGCGCGCGCGGCAATTTCGCTCATGGCGTCGCGCAAACTCGCGTCGTAAAATTCGTCGTGCGGAAAATAATCGCCCGCACGTTTTTCTCCACCGCCAATCCAATTAAGATACATTCTGTAATGCGGCGCAATGCTCAAAGAAGCCTGCGCAGAACAAACTATCAATACCAGCACGACAACGGCACGCACGACATTTTTCGCTTCGTGTGCCTCAAAGCGAGCGAAGACATGGCGCGCGAGTAGATGCGAAACAAACTGCACGCCGAGCGCGGCTGTGATAAGCACTGCGGGCAGAATAGTCGTGAAGTAGCGCGTGAATTTGCCGCCCGAAAAAACGAACGTGAGCGCCCAGTAAAACATCCAGAAAAGCAGAAAGTAGCGCCCGTCGCCGAGAAGCTTTTGGCGAAAAAGCAGCGGAAAGCCCGCGATGAAGCACACGAGCGCGAGCAGCGGCAGCTTGACCGCGATGTAAACAAAATAGAAATACCAAGGCACGCCCTTCAGCCACAGCACCATACTGTGATGATAAAGCGCGCCCATAAACTCGTAAGAATCGTGGCCGATGCGCTTGCCGCCCGCAAACGCAAGCATTTCCTTCCATGTGCCGGGCAGCAAGATGGTCGGATTGAAAAGCAGAAAGGCCGCGCCCACTATAAGGATAAAAATCAGGAACCGTTTTTTGCCGATGCGCCAGCGCGTCAAAGGCATTTCCTGAAAGACGTAGTTGTAACCGAGGCTGATGACGATTAACTGCGGAACGTATTTCGAGGCGATCATCGCGCCGTAACTTACGGCAGTCGCCCAATAACAAGATTCTGGATTTTTTTGCGATTCGCCTTCGGCAATGCGTTGGCCGCGCAACCAGAAAACATTGGCGAGCAGAAAAAAGAAGAGCAGAAACGTGTCTTCTTTGGCGATGCGGTTAAAGCCTATCGCGTTCGGATCAAACGCCCACAACGCCGCAGCAATGAGCGCAGTTTCGACGCCGAATAGTTCCGCCGTCAACAAATAAATTAGTAAGGCTGTACATGCGCCGAAGATTATCGCGGGCAAACGCAGCGCCGTCTCTGTGGATATGCGAAGCGCGGCGGGACGCGCCGCGGCAATCCGGCTGGCGTTCCATTTTTCGGCGGCGATGATGCTCGTCGTGAGCAATGCCTTCATCAAAAACGGATGCTCGCCGTTAGCGGCGGATAGCCCGTGCGCGCGATAATCCGTCACGGCGTTCAGCTTGTTGAGTTCGTCTTCGCTAAGACCTTCGGCGCTCAAGCTTGCGACACGAAATCCGAAGCCCGCGACGATGAGAAAAGCGAGCAAAGCGATTAACCAAGCGCGTTTGATTTTGCGCCCGAAGAATTCATCGAACAACTCCGGCCTCAAACCCGCCGTGACGATATTTGCTGCGTTGGCAGCCAAAATTTCAAAAACTCCTTAGACTAAAACCTTGCGGAATAAATGCAGCGAATAAACTCCCGTATTAACCTACACATTACTACTCATACTGCAAGTCGCGGATTTGATCCGTATATAATTCTTGGTGGCGTTTTTGTGCGTCCGCCCATGACTGAGGAAATTCATTCTTCCCCAGGATGATTTCTTCGATAGCCGCCCGAACTTGACGAGCACAGGTATTCGGCCCAAGCCTACCAACGCCTGTGCCAAGGCCGGGAAATGCCACACTACTCACAAAACTTGCAACGTTCTTACCTTTCAGACTACCGCTCGCAAATGCACCATGCTTTATTAGCAGGAGAGTCGCACGCGCTGCCAGATAAGGATTGATAGTGTTTCTAAGAATCATCGGGACGCGCATCGTCGGAGCAGCGATCAAATAAGGGATTTGAATATTATCGGTTTCGACAATCTCTGCTGCACCAACCAACAACTCACCATAATGCTTACTCAAGATTAAATTCTGTAGCCGTTCCTGAACCTTCCAGCCAAAATATTGGCTATACAGCATATCAACCCCGCCGTCCATGAATCCAAAGCTATTCGCAGGGCTAACAACAGCATCACAGGAAAGCTGAAGAATTGAGCCATGATGAATCTCTACGAAATCAAATTCCCCGCAGAAACGTCTCCACGCATCAGTGAGTTCAGGCTCGACTGCGGACAAAATGATTTTCATTCTTAACTCTTGATAGACGCAACGAACGAAGAAAACGTTTAGGCACGCGGCGTTACCTGAACACATAACAAAGTGCGTCGAGGCCGTAACCCCGGCGCACTTTGTTGTGCAACTTCATCCGGCAACTTCGCTTGCGTGATTAACCCGCGTCGCCGCGATTAGAAACTACCACTCACGCCCTTGAAGCCATGCAAAGCTTGTTTGGCTGCCCACGACAAGACGCGTCCCGTGTCATAGCAGTAACCCAAAATGTAATTGCACGTTGACAGGCAATGCTTCGAGCAATCCTTTTTCATTTCAGTCAACTGGCCGACATCGAACTTGTGATTTTCGATTGTTCCCCAATCGTGCGTCGCCGAATACATCGGGAAGCACGGCGCAAGCGTGCCGTCCGTGCGAATGATTAAGGAGTTTTGTCCGGCACGGCAATCCCACGCGGGAACTTCGCCGCGCATCAGCACCTTCATGTCGTGCATGTGCTGAATCGGGTTCGCCATCTTGTAGCCCTGCGCGCGTTTGTCGTTCAGGTAATCGAGCAGGTCGTCAACCTTCGGCCAATCTTCGGGCGTCAGGTACGTGCTGTTTTCGTCCAAGTGCTTAAAGTGAGACTGCTCCATCATCGGCGTTTCGTTGATGTGGTAATCGGTGGCAATGCCCGCGTCGCGCGCAATCTCGGTCAACTCTTTCACATCGTCCATGTTGATGCGCGTGATATTGATATTGAACATCACAGTGTAGCCGTAATGACGCTGGCGTTTGACGAGATACTCGAATTGCGGGCGGATCGCATCGAAGGCTTTCGGGAGCGCTTTTCTTTCTTTAACGGAATCAACGGCGAGATTGACGGTGGCGATGCCTGCGTCGCCGAGCTTGTCGATCACGTCGGGCTTCATCAAGCGTCCGTTGGTCGGCAGATAAACGAAGATGTCATTCTTCGCGCTGTAGTTGACGATCTTGTGTATGAAGTCCGGCCTGAGAAGCGGTTCGCCGCCCATCAGCGCGAGCACGCGCGAGCCTATGGAATGAAGCCAGTCAATCGAGCGCTTCGCCGTGTCCTCCGTCATGCCTTTGACTTTATTGTTGTATGACCAGCAGTAGTGGCAATCCAGATTGCATTTCCATTCCGTGAAGAGATACGGAATCAGCGGGCGCAGTTGGTCGCTATGCCAGC
>JAABUK010000358.1_pt1 | contig 99123 bp, 93 predicted proteins | sample 5559141 | NCBI WGS metagenome assembly JAABUK01 (sample SAMN10711869, study PRJNA513367) | rock metagenome | isolation source: Antarctica rocks | place: Antarctica: Victoria Land, Pudding Butte nord | collected 2016-01-03
GGGGAGGTGGGGGAGGAGATGGGGTGTGAGCGTTTGGAGAGGGGAGGGGTGGTGGTGGGTTTGGGGAAGGAGGATGGACATTATAGGTGTAGAGTACGGGGATGATTTCGCTGAAAGAAAGAAGTGCTTTCTATTTGCGTCGAGTCTCAATGGACTTGTCAACTATTTGCCTGACTCGTGAAAAGTTTCCTCCTCTTTCTCTTGGTTCTTCATCAAAGGGGTCAATATCAGAGAAACAGCCATCGATCGCCGAATCCGTTCACGATACCTTCCATCCGGCCACCGAGCTTTAATACTCTGAAGATCTTTAGAGTATTTGACATCATCATCCTCCTCAGGTAGAGCCCACCAGGGTGTGTAGAACGTGAATCTGATAAACATCAATCAAGAAGGGTGGTCTGAAGGATTAAATGCTCATTTGCAGCTTTTGGGCGCAAGAGGGCGTTGCCTTTTCAGACAGGTCTGAGAACAGGACTCATCGCGAAGTTTCTCTGCAGTCTTGGCTTGTCAGAAAGACTCGCCCGCGTGTTCCAAATGCGGGTTTGAAATCAAAGGCGAGCCCCTGTCTTCTCAATAGGTAGGATTCCACAACTCAACACGCTTCATATCAGCCTACACACATCTCTGTCCGCCGTTCCCTTTGCAGCCCGCTGACCGTCCACTTCCGGAACGACAACTCGCCACCAATCACGAGAAGCTGCATGCCTTGTCGGTAGTAGAAACGTCCTGAGAGTAGGAGCACAATGAGAGCAACGCCCCCAATTAGGCCACGAAAGATGGGCGCAGTGTGAAGATTACTTTGGTGGCAGAAATGTATCTGAGCATACAAGAGTGGGCGCGGGTGTAGGCGTGGCGCGGTTGGAATTTGGGCCTGATGGACTGAACTTTGACGACATCAGCAAGATTGACCTTTGCAGTGAGATATATTCTGCACTCACCCTCCCAATTTTTGCAATAACCCTCGTTGGCACCTCATGATCAGTGCGAGTCGCATTGTATACACTCCGTCAGATCAGATGAGACATTGCCGAGACACCGTCTCCCATTATTTCCCATGCAAGTCTTGCAGTATTAACTGGTGTTGGCATCGTTCGAGAGCCTAAGCGGTGGCAGGTGTGACCGACTCTGGGGCCGGTGTCTTGGTAGACCTTCTTCAGTACAGAAGCTGGAAACAAGAGCACTGAGATATCATCGATGATCTCGTTGTACACTCCACGACCGCTAGACATGCATATAAACCTGGTGAGTCACCGAGAAATGAAGGATTACATGTGACTGCTGTTATTCGGCGTGGATGCTAGTCTGGGACACAACCCAATACGAACCAGGAGGTGTATTGCCGCTTGTAGACTGCTTGTACGAGGTTTCGTCTGATGTGCTGGCGTTGTAACACGAAACGTCATCGTAGACGTATTAAATGTGGTAACGGGGGCCAAGGGTTCAGCTCGGAGAACGAGATGAGGTGAGAAAAGTTGTCTGGGTATGAAGCACGCTCGGAAAGATTTATCAGCGATTCATGAGAGGGAAAAGCATGATACCAAATGCACAACAGCTGAACGAAACATGGTTTGATGAGGTATTGGAACAAGGAGGATGACAAGAACGGTCATCCATATCTGATCCAATCTTGATCTACTCACCGTGGCTATTGTGCCTGCAGATGCTTTAAACACCTGCCAAATCTAGACTTTTGAGACGAAACTTCCAGCAACCAAAGATGGCCTCAGGGCCCTACGATGATTGCTGTGGGTCGGAGCTGTTTGACCTTGGGTTAGGATTCTCAAGCACTGTTCGGGCTATTTCAATTGCTGCCTCGGGAATTCCTGCAAGACGTGCCACTTTCAGTGCGTGAGAACTCCTGTTGACACCTTTCCGAAGCCGGTGAACGAATGAGAACGACCCTCCAGGCCCCTCGGAGACATCTGTACAGTAACATGCCAAGCGCTCGAAAGCTTTCGTCATGTCGGCCAGGGCATGGAAATGAGTGGCAAAAAGCGTCCTGCATCGATTCTTATGATACAAGTGATGCAAGCACGCAAAACCCACGGCGGTACCATCTTCTGGAGTGGTTCCGCGGCCTATTTCGTCCATGATCACGAAGGACTGCGGCGTGGCTTGGTTCAGGATCACGGCTGTTTCCATCATCTCCACCATGAAAGTTGATTGATCCCGGAAGAGATTGTCAGCAGAACCTACCCGAGTGAATATCTGGTCAACAAGGCCTATTTCCGCATGGTCAGCAGGGACGAACGATACCACCTGCGCAAGTATGGAGATTAAGGCGTTCTGACGCAGGAATGTGCTTTTGCCAGCCATGTTGGGACCAGTGATCAGCCATATTCGTTCTTTCTCACCGATCAAACAGTCATTGCTAACGAAAGCTCTCCCTTGCTCTTCCAGGCCTAATGTGACTGTCGGATGTCTTCCGCCAACGATCTTGTGATTCAGGCCAAGGTTGAGCACCGGTCGAACAAACTTCTGTTCTTTCGCGACCGTCGCAAAAGAGCAGCCAATATCAAGCTCGTCGAGCACCGCAGCATTACGGCGTAGCTTCACGAGGTTCAGGACTACTTGCTCTCGAAGCCCTTGAAATACCCGCTGCTCCTCAGCCCTGATGCGCAGTTTTGCTTGATCGATCTTGCTACCAAGGCTAGTCCAATCCGAATGATGGAAGGAACGGGTAGACTTAGTTTTCTTGACGTCTTGGGCGGCATTTGATAATCTCACGGAGGCTGATACATCTTTGGTCCCCTTTACGTGACAAATGTAGCCTAAGCCTGGTGTCCACCGCAGGGTCAAGCTTTGTGCATCTAGTTTATCCCTCAGACCGGATGTCAGGGATGCCTTGCCCTGGCGTAGACCATTTAGCGCTTCATGCAACCTTTCCAAGATAGGACTTGCGTTTCTACGTAGAATCCATGGCACTTGCTCCTCCGGATCCTGTTCAACAGACACCTTTTGCTTTACCTTAGATCGAGACAATTGTGACATGGCAGCTTGATCTTCAGCGGAGCCCTCGGTCTGCAGAACATCTTGTGCCATTGCCACGATATCAACATTCTCATTCTCTTGGACGCGATGACTTTCCGTCAAGCCGTCCTCGTCAATCGAAGCTGTGATCAAAGCTGCGAGGGCATTGGGACCATCCAACGATAGGCGCTGGCTTAGTCGTTGCAATGATCGTTGCGCTTTTTGTTCGTCGTTAGCCGACGTGGGACCTACATCTGAATGTGAAATGCTCTTCTGGAGAGTGCTCGCTATTCCGTTCGTCGCTTCGATGGTCCGAAGTAAACTGACTAGATCATCGGCATCGCCACGGCCCATCGAAAATTTCTGCACGAGGCGCTGGGAATCGTAGCTACGGCGAAGGAAATTGCTGATGTCTTCCCTAAAAGCGCAATTTTGTAACAGCTCCGATACGAGATCCAGCCTTGCATTGATGATTTGGAGAGACATCGAGGGCGAGGCGATCCAATCTCTGAGTAGTCTCGAACCACTCTTCGTAACAGTCTTCCGCACGGTATGTAGCAAACTTCCTTTTCCCCCTCCGAGACCTTCTTTAGATGTCCCTAGTACTTCCAAGGCTCTCATACTATTTTTGTCAATAATCATCGTTTCTTTATCTTGTCTTCTGACTGGTGGCTGTAGCTTGATCCCCAAGCCCTGGAGTCTTTCCTTGACGTAATCCAACAGTAAACTCCCAGCAGCTACTTCTTCACTACTGAATGTTGACTGCATCCTGATAGGAACCTCTGTTTCTAGCATTGGCGTCCAATCAGACATCGCGGCATCAGCAAATTGGCCGGAATGAGAGGTCACGATGTGGCGCTGCTGCTCCAGCGCGTCGAGTGTACATTCCTTGAGTCTCACTTCGAGCCCATCACTCATTACGATCTCCCTTGCCCCAATCCGCGCGGCGGCTGAAGGCAGTGTCCCAAATGTAGAAGTCTGTGTGAAAAAGTCTCCAGTTGACAAGTCCAGCCATGCGAGACCAACAGGTTTCAATAAGAGCGATGGTGGTATTGCACCCTTTGTTAGCTCGACGGGTATTGTGCCATCTCCTGAGGAGCCCGGAGTCCCCTCAAAGGCCAGTGGTTGTATGGCCAGCAGGAAATTATTCTCGTAGGGGTCCATGAACTTCTCATCAATCAGTGTGCCCGGCGTGACCGTTCGGGTCACTCTGCGATCGAATTGTAGCCCTCCAGACTTGACGGTGCCAGAGGCGTTGTTTGCAAATTCCTCGCTGATCGCCACGAATTTGTTGAGGTCCTGGACCAAAATCTTGAGGAAGCGGTCGAGCTGAAAAAAAGGGAAGCCGGCCTAAGCGTAACCAGTGTTAGACTTGTTGTGTGAAGAGCAAAGATACTAGGCCACTGACCATAGAGACGGGGCCGGCTGCGGTCTTCTTCTGGGCAACTTTGAGATTGAGCAGCGGTCCATATTTGTCTGCGTGCTCAAAGTAGAGCTTGTATTGTGAGCACGGCGTTCGTTCCCTTTCTATGATGGTTTGGAAATTACCTCGTAGAAGCTTCCAACTCTCGTCAATAACACGCAATTCTCATACTTTAGCATGTTGTTCCGTGCCTGCAAAACCACGGTAGGGTACGCTGGGCCGACATCTTGGAATTCCGACAGACTCTCTATGGATTCAAGCGAGCGCTCGGGAAGCTCACTTAATTGATATGTCGCCTGTGTTTTCGCTCTGCGACATTGGGCATAGGAAACAGTCTGGCGGAAAGCAGTATGGGGACCGAAAGATCGAAAAGGCTGGGGAACCAAGCCTTCGTATGCATTCGAACATAACCATCTCAGACAAGCTCGTTGACGGGTCGTGAAGGTAGCTACATTGCGCATCGCTGGTTTACAGGTGTGCGGCTGCACCAGAATTGGGGTGAGACGCGACGGGGTTTTGACAGGGCTGACCAATCTTGGCGCTGGATATGTAGTACAATTGGAGAGTAGGTATTGATCTCAGGTGTATAATCTCATCTGAACATTGTGAGACAAAGACATGTCTTCAAGAAATCCTTAGAGCTTTCTCGAAACATGTCGTCGCTTTCAGCACAACCTAGAAGTGGACAGAGCGACATAATCAAACACCGACTTAGACAATCTTGAGTCAGCAACAAGCACGTAACAATAAATATATACATAATCGAGCCTTCGTACTGCATCAAGGGGATGCCAAATTGCTTTCCCAAGCGTCGCCTCAAAGTCTATCCTTTCACGGTAACAGCACCTCTGCAACCATGTTTTCTGCATCGTTGCGTTCGAAGGCCAGACAAAGGAAAAGCCTGAGCGCGGCATATGGTAATTTGACCGATGCCTAAAGAATCTTTGTGGTTGACTGTGGGCAGCCCAAAAAAAGTCATGCGCGAAAAGGCACTGGTTCGGCAGACGATTGGGACCATAACTAGATATTTGGCTTTAAGGTCAGCTTTATCAGTTTTAATAGAGTTCCCAGACGCAAAGCAGCTTAACGGAAAACAGGCGTCATTAAAAAATTAGAGTGTTGTTGTTGTTTTTGTTCCTCTTCATGGACATCAGGGTTAAAAAGATAATTAATCATTCGCCAACATAGTACAAGACTAAGAGAGATTTGATTCACCATTTGAAATATCGACTAGTCCATCCAAGGAAGCTATGCTACTCATGTAAGCAGATTAGCGATATATACACTGTCAAACGAACATATCGTGAGCTTCGGAACCGAGTTTGTATATTGATGTTTCAATTGCTGGGCTGCTTCTACACATATCTCGCGAGGAGAAATGCGGCTACATGAACTAGTCGAAGAGACCTCCGAAACCTAAAGAAATATTAGCGTTTGATGTGATGGTTTTAAGGGATTTGCACTTGCCTTCGTCGCCACTCTCTTCCTCGTCCTTCTCGTCCTCCGGGGGTTTCTCCTCCTCATCGGGCGCTTTAGTGTCGGCAGGACCCGATGTAGTTGCAGCTGAAGCGTATGCATCAGGATTCGCAATGCGATCCTTGAGCTCATCGATGCCTTCCCAGCTGTAATCGGTCTCTATTGCAACCGCCAAGACCTTCTTGTAACCATTTATAAAGGTGTGCATGATAGATGGCAGTGTTGGGTAGTTTGCGGCAAGTGAGATGGTTGTAATCGTTTGGATAGCAGAATTGAGAGCCTTGAATAGTTGCTCTTCCTTAATGTCAAGCACCGAGGGGCTGAATGTTTGTCCGCCATCGTAGACCTGAGAGATACTCATACCGTAGGTGAAGGGGGAGATGTTCAACATGTTGAGAAGCGTAGCCTCGGATGCCCCGACCTTGCTTCCAGCTTCAACCAGCTTCAGATCCGTCGTGATCTCAATCGTGCCACGCGCAATCTTGGTAGGAACGCCGAGAGCCTGAAAGAATGAGGTTTTGCCGGGCTCCATGCCTACAAACTGTAAGCTCGATCACATTTGTTACGACGTCGTTCGTACCAGTATTGCCGGCTGGGACAAACACATCCAGAGGAGCGACGGCCCCGGCTCTAGCGGGGGCGGCCACCTTCTCGGCCAGGATCACATCCCGAGTTTTGTTGAGGTCTGCGTTGGTGAAGATAAAGCCAACGTTGCCTACGGCGCGTCAGAACCACGGAAAGCGCGTCATGTTGTATAATAGAAGGACGTACCTCTGACGTGAGGAAGGAGTCGCTCATACTCTGGGAAGTCCGAGATGAAGCCTTTGATAGCTCTGCGAACCTACAGCACATGTATTAGAAGCCCAACGAGGGGAACCTAAGGGGTGCGTCGCCCTCAGCGACGTACCATAGCTGCATTCAAAGGCGTCAGTTGATGAAGTGCATGTGTAGTAGACTCGAGGCTGAGACTGACTGTTCTTGCCCATAAGGACGACTCCTTGGACTTCACCCCCTCCCCTCAAGCTCTTGCGAATCTTGTGCATTTGTTGGGAGCTCACATTGTCGACTGTGACAATGAAAATGCTCTTGTACCTAGTCCATGATTAGCATGCGTATACATACGCCTAGACTGTTGAAGCTTCGTACTCCTCGAGTAAAGCCTTCAGCTTTTCGAAGTAAGCTAATTATTGTCAACATTGCCCGACGTTGCCAATTGCTTTGATCTTGACCTTCTTTCTTGACCTGTGCAATGTCAGCTGATGTCAGAGGAATCTATTAGAGAACGAACGGTTTTCCCCCCCATGTCTTCTTGTTGATGAAGACAGGATATTTAAGGGTCAATAGGGAATGACTTGGGGATAGTTCTAAGTCTCACGAAGATATGTCTTTGCTATTGTCAAGATTGGGAGCTCGCAATTTCATTGTGCCGAGGCGTTTATCTCGCTTATAGTTCGAAGGCAGCGCTAAAGTATCGGCAAAACTTACCAAGCTGAAGAACTTTACTTTAATTTTTGGACTTTTGTTTGCTCACCATCAACGATAATTAGTACTAGAGATGCAGACTGGTCCACTCATAAGTCCTCACGATGTTAAATACATATCAATGTCTGCTCTACTGTCCCCGACCTGATCAACCGAATGCAGCCAAGATCCTTGCGACTTCAGGGTCTTTTATACACACATATAGTGCTCTTGATGGTAATCATTGCTCGACTTGGCCGCCATATCAGACTACTGAGCAACATACTCGGGGGATAACGACCGAAGGAGACACTGGCATTGAGGATCCGGCAACTGGTTCGAACGAATCCACACTTGAGCGGCCACAGAAGCGAAGAAAACTTTCTTCTGCAAGAGAAGATTCAGGCAGTTCTGCAGAAATCGTAGTGGGGTTTCATAGCAGAGATTTGGGAGGCCTGGAGACGAAGCAGTCCTCAAGCTCGTCAATCGCAAACATCGCTTGTACTTCCACTGGTCAATATGTCGTCGCTGTCACAGGCGAAGACAAATGCATCAGCATCTTCGAATTAACTGCATGTGGCATCCTCAATCAGCTGAGTGAGAGGTGAGATTTGGCGTAGGCGTTCGTACATTCAGATCACTGATTAGACTAGATGCATGCCCAAAAGACCATGCTCGATAACCTTGACAACTGATAACTCGACAATCTTATGTGCTGACAAGTTTGGTGATGTCTACTCATTACCCTTGACTGGCCATACAGTTGAGCCTTCTGCAACGGCTTCTAATGCCAAAAGAGATTCGACGAATAAGACTGATAGAGACTCGCGGCCCTCTTTCGTCCCTTCGGCAACTTCTCTTACTGTACATACCAAAAGAAATCGGGAAGCCCTCCGCCAACAGCAGAAAGTGACCAACCCTAAAGCGGGAAAAAGGTCTTTGAACTTTGACCACCAATTACTACTTGGCCACGTCTCCCTCCTGACGGATTTAGCCTGCGTATCAGTCACTTCTTCTCTGCTCAAACCGCGAGACTACATACTGACATCAGATCGCGACGAGCACATTCGAGTATCTCGAGGTATTCCTCAAGCGCACATCATTGAAGGATTTTGCCTTGGTCACACCGAGTTCGTAAGCAAGCTCTGCATCCCGCGGGCTTACCCTCATCTCCTGATTTCTGGTGGAGGCGATGATTACTTGCTAGTATGGGACTGGCTTGCTGGAAGCATCCGTCAGAAGATAGACGTTCGAAGCTACGTGGATTCTTTCAGAGAACAATATAGTCAAGAGCCGGCCGTGAAGGCCAAGAGCAAACGAACCCAGATCGCAATAACAAATATCCGTGTGATCGAGACTCAGGCACAGACTGAGCTCGTGATCACCTGCGAGGGGTAGGCCACGCTCTAGACGATGATGCTAGCCTATGCTGATATCATTTACAGGGTGCCTGGCCTGTTTATGTTCCTTGTGGACTCAGATGCTAATGTCAGTTTCAAGGCTAGTGTTTCTTTAGAAAGCAACGTTATCGACGTAATGTTCATACCGCAGATCGAGTCAGTAGTGTACTCCATGGACGCTATGCACCAGCCTTTCTCAACCACGACTTTGGCAAGTGCTGAGGAGCAAGAGTCACGACCTTCAGTTGGTGCCGTGCAGGCAAACAAGCTGGGCTGGGAAAAGGAAAGTGAAGCCACAAGGGGACTTGTAGCCAGTATGAGAAAACAGCTAGACAATCAACCAAATGCTTTGCAAGATGGGAAGACGAAAGGGGGGTCTGTGAGAGAGCTACTTTACAACTTAGAGAGTCTTAGGAAAAGAAGTTCAGAAGACGATAATTAAAATGGAATGATCTAGGAATCAATCCGGCTTGTGTGAAACCCATAAGGCCTAGTAGTCATATTCACTTGAATTCTTGGTATTCGTAGATAAACTGGATGGACGAGAGAGAAACTTTTACAACAGCTACAGATCCTGCTATCCACTTACTCAACTACTAAGCATGCCAGACTTTCCCCCGTTAAAAAACGACCTTTTGCTTCGAACAGTGAGAGGTATGGAGGACATTCAAGTCGCGCGTGAGCCTATCTCACTCTTGAGCAGGCGAACATGTCGAGAGACCTCCGATATGGGTGATGCGCCAGGGTGAGAGTCCGTGCTCCCGAAGCCACAAGCTCTTGCTGATACACTTGCAGCTGGAAGGTATCTCCCAGAGTACCACGAGGCCAAAGGAGACCACGACTTCTTTGCATGCTGCCGCAGCCCTGAAATATCCTCGACACTCACTCTGCAACCTATCGACCGCTATGACGGCCTCCTCGATGCTGCTATCATATTCTCCGACATCTTGGTCATACCACAAGCAATGGGTATGACAGTAGAAATGCTGGACGGCAAGGGACCTCACTTTCCCAAACCTTTAAAGTCACCTGCGGACAAGCAGTACGAAGAATTGTTGTCCAGACATGTGGATGTGGAACAAGAGCTGGACTACGTCTACAAAGCCATTACAATGACGAGGCATAAGCTCAAAGGCCGAGTACCTCTATTCGGCTTCTGTGGAGCTCCCTGGACTTTACTATGCTATATGGTCGAAGGCGGGGGAAGTAAGATGTTTGTGCAATCCAAGACCTGGGTATATAGATTTCCTGAGGAAAGCAAAAAGATGCTTCAAAAAATAGCTCTGCTGTGTGTGCAGTACCTAGCATTGCAAGTCAAAGCTGGTGCCCAGATCATCCAAGTCTTTGATTCCTGGGCAGCAGAACTGTCACCAAACGCGTTCAAGACTTTCTCGCTTCCATATCTACGCTACATATCCAAGGAACTGCCTGAACACCTCCACGCAATGGGTCTGGAGCCAGTTCCTATGGTCGTATTCGCGAAAGGTGCATGGTATGCTCTTGATGAGCTCTGCTACTCAGGGTACCAGGTTGTTGGGTTAGACTGGCTGCAGGATCCAGCGCAAGCCGTCAAGATAGCCAATGATCGGGTAGTATTGCAAGGGAACATGGACCCTGGAGTCTTGTATGGGGGGAAGAAGGCTATTGCTGCTGAGGTCCAAGATATGATTTGGGGATTTGGGGGTGGTAAGCTTGGATGGGTCGCAAATCTCGGACATGGTAAGGACCTGCTCTTCAAGATTCACGGTTACACCAACGCTGACAGACGCACCAGGTGTTCAGCCAGGAGTCGACCCAGAAAATCTCAAGTTCTTCTTCCAAGAGATACATCGCATTACGGCTGGAACTAATTCATAACGAGATTCTGTCACACAATCATGGCCAGTAAAGCCTTTCATTGGAGATTGAAACTGCCACCGCAGCTCCTCACTTTGCAATATCCTCATACCTAGTGACACTTTAGTATTAGGCACATTGCACAATGGTAGATACCCAGCTATGAGTTGCATTGCAAACTTACCAAATTTGGGGTTCCTTTTCAATGAACGTCTTCATCATGTCTTGACAATCCTTGTTCTCAAGGACAATAACTTCGATGCCTCTTGTAGCGAGATATGATTCGCCTCCAACAAAGCTCTTGTTCTCTCCGATCACGACACGAGACACCTTGTACATAACGCAAGCGCCAGTACACATATCACAAGGTGACCTTGTTGATCTTTCAGTCAGCGTTCCTTATCACGGCATGGAATCAGATCAGGACTTATGTCTCGAAAGCACATACTGCAGCACCACGTGTGACGAGCCACAGAAAGGTCATATCGACGATTAGAAATGAATAGGAAATCATGACTGACAGCGTGGTATACATGGTGGCCCCTTGGTAGGCCGACGGAGGCAGTCTCCCAGTGGCCTCCAGAGCCGACATCTCTGCCTTTAGTCCATGGAAAGTGGTCAGACCCCAGGCTTTCTTGCTTCCACACGAAAGAGAGACTCCTACATGTAGAATCGCGCTGCCCTTTTGCACTCTCATGTTGTGACCTCTACCTAGGATCTTGCCTTCCTTCGACACCAGACAGGCACCAATTGGCACTCCGCCCTCGTCGAATCCAGCCTTCGCCTCCTCGATTGCCGCTTTAAAACCGGAATCCGACTCCATCAAGTCTTTGGCCAGTACCTCGCAATGAGGGTCTTTCTACGTGCTGGAAGATCGCTTTGGGGAATTGATATCGGTATCACCCCAAAGTAGTTAGACCTTCCGTCCGATGTTCTCTGGAAGTCTAGCCATTTGCTTCATGATCAACCAATCTGATTCAGCGAAAGCCTCACTTCATCTTTCATAACCATCACAGACAGTCCTCCTCTGTCTTATCTAAGCACAGTGAACTGCGGGATCTGTGGAGGTCCCAAGGCAGCAACAAGGCTGGACCAGACGGAAGGTTTTAGAACCTTTCAGAATTTGCACTAGCGGGGATCGGGCTTTGCAATCTGGTGGCCGATTCAATTTTTGAACATTATCAGCTGAATTCGCCGACAACAGCTCACTTAGAAGCACACCCTCCACTTGTTGCGGGAAATCATATTTGAAATGCTCATGCTTGCTTCTACAATCTGAGGGTGTCAAAGATTTTCAGACCACGGTATTCAGGTACGTGCCCTCTGCCCGTTGGGTTTGTTAAACCTTGCCGCAATGGACAGTCCCTAGAGTCAGCCCAAAAACGCAGTCTGGGGACAGTCGCTGATGATGCTTTTCAAAGTCGATATTATATCTGCGCTTAACTTAGTTCACGGCAGACACAGTCGAACATCACTATCACCTATTTCGTAGCATTATGGTTAGAGAGACCAAACTTTACGACGAGTTGGAGGTGAGACACCATGCAATCAAAGAACCCGGAGTTCACAGGCCCTAAGTGATGCTAATTTTTCCTTACAGGTTGACCCTAGTATCACCCCGGCGGGACTGACCAAGGCATGGAGGATCGCTGCCAAGAAGTGGCATCCAGGTATGTCATGACATTACTTCACTGACGCTCAGTTACCAACGTGTCTCAGACAAGAACCCCGCCGACGATGCGGACGCAGTATTCAAACAGAAGAGCCATGCCTATGAAATACTTCAGGATCCCCAAAAGCGTCAAATATATGACCAATATGGTCAAGCGGGACTTGAACAAGGCGGAGGTGGATCCGGAATGCAAGCTGAAGATCTCCTTTCATCGTTCTTTCACGGAGGCGCCGGGGGTGGAGCTTTTGGTGGAATGTTCGGCGGCGGCATGCGCGACACAGGACCCAAGAAGGCCAGAACAATCCACCATGTCCACAAAGTATCGCTCGAAGATATATACCGAGGGAAAGTCTCCAAGCTAGCGCTGCAGAAGTCCATCATATGCCCTGCCTGCAATGGACACGGTGGGAAAGAAGGTGCTGTGAAGACTTGCACTGGATGCAATGGAGCTGGCATGAAGACGATCACGCGCCACATGGGGCCAATGGTTCAGCGATTTCAGACAGTATGCCCAGACTGCCAGGGAGAGGGTGAAATAATTCGCGACAAAGACCGATGCAAAAAGTGCAGCGGCAAAAAGACAGTCGTCGAGCGGAAGGTCCTCCACGTACATGTGGACAAGGGCGTCAAGAATGGTCATAAGATCGATTTCCGAAACGAAGGCGATCAAATGCCTGGTGTTGAGCCAGGTGATGTTCAATTTGAGATCGAACAGAAACCGCATCCCCGATTTCAGCGCAAGGATGACGACCTATTCTTCCAAGCCGAAATCGATCTCTTGACTGCGCTTGCTGGTGGGCAGCTCCATATCGAGCACCTGGATGATCGCTGGTTGACTGTAGAAATCATTCCTGGAGAGGCTATAAGCCCTGGTATGTTACACAATCAAATACCTAGACAGGTGTACTAATTATTATCAGGTCAGGTGAAAATGATTCGTGGCCAAGGCATGCCATCAATGAGACACCACGACTTCGGCAACCTTTACATCCAGTTTGACGTCAAATTCCCACCCCAAGGCTTCAATTCAGCTGAAAAAATTGCAATCCTTGAGGAAGTTCTCCCTCCTCGCAAACAACAAGTCCAGCCCCCCGAAGATGCCATGGTCGAGGACTTCACCCTTGAGGAGGTCGACTCCAGCGGGCAACGGAGAGCTCAGGGCGCAACAGGCATCGATGAAGAGGAGGAGGACGGCGTGTCCCATGGGGCGGAGAGGATGCAGTGCGCATCCCAGTAAAAGGAGCCCTACCTACGAGACATGAATAAACGCCGAAATTTGACGCTCGGAAAAAAGCCGTTTCATACAACCACCAAACTACTTCGTATGGTTCCAGTGACGCTTAGCCAGCTCGGAGTCAGGGAACAAGCTGTTATATCTTTTATACGCACAATAGTGACGATGGGTGGGCGATTGAGGAATATGTTGCATGGGCGTGCGTTTTCAAATCATACCATGCTAGAAAGATTCCCTCGAGCGTATCATGTTTCTGCTTTGCATTGGTAGAAGCATCACCTGTGCAATAGAAGGCGTTCTTGCGTTCTTAGAGGCATCACATGATAGAAGTAGTTCCGGTCAATCCAAATATATTTACCATAGATATGGGTCATAGAAGACTAGCAAAGCTTACAGCGGTGGAGCTGAGCTTGACGTTATATCGTCAGAGCATCCTGACCAGTGTTGCAACGGTACAGGCTAATGTGTCTTTCTGTACTTTATAGCCTACATGGATATAATATCAATGTGGTGGATGACCCACGTCGCTGGTGTTAGCGCGTTTGAGTCCGTGCCAAGAGCTCTTAGGTATGATGGGTAGTATTGTGATTACACCCCCTTTGCCTACAATTACACCCCCCTCCAAGCAACCCCTCACTTGGCCTAAACCCCCGGGTAAGCCTGGTGCCCCTAAGTACCCAAGACACTCACGCACAAAACCCCTAGAAGTTGGGAACCTCAGCGCTATTTGAGCCTAGAGTAGACATTCAGGCTACTGGGGCCACCGGTGCGCTTTTCGGGACCTACTCAAATAGGTGCTCCGATTTGCCGCTTGGGGGGGTGTAATCGTAGGCAATTGGGGGTGTAATTGTAGGCAAAGGGGGTTACCTCCCGGTATCTAATCTACACAGGCCCTAACCCTATCAGGCCGAGCTGCCATCATTCGGTCTTTCTCACCGCCATCTCACACCTGCCTACTTTACATCACTCATACCACGCAAGGAATTGTTACGTACTTTTTTTTGGACACCAGCAAAGGGAGTGGTCGTGCCACCGGATATTGATGCCAAGTCCCTATCGCTGTTTGCGTAACGTTCGGACCCGTGTGGGGTATGCTATGGTTGAGGACCTGGGCGACCCCAAGAGCAGGGATGAATAATACGTTCGCTGACAAGAGGCTTTATGCGAAGCGACAGTAGGCGGCTCATGACAGGATTAATCTTGAGAGCGATTACCGGACGTGATCTGGCCACATCAGGAGAAGGGTTCCACGAGCAGATTCGTTAGCCCTTGTGCCGGAGGTATTCCTCTATGATGCTCGCTATGCGCGAGCTATCTTCAAGTCTTCGGGCCAGATCCAAAGGCGTTAGGCCTTCATTGTCTTTGATGAGAGGTCTGATCTCCTGAGCTTCCAAAAGAAGGCGGAGACCTACTTCGTTGCCGCAGTGTACGGTCCAGGACAGCGCAGTTCGACCATGATGGTCTCTGTGGTTGACGTTCACACACTTGCTTTGTAGTAAGTATTCGACCGTGCTATTCCGGTGATTTAAAAGCGCCCAGAAGAGTGCCGTTTTTCCCTCCTCGTCTTCTTCATCAATGCCAGGGACCCTAAAGGTTTCATGCAATAGCTTGATGACCTCGTTGTGTCCGCCGCCAGCAGCCAGAGAGATGGCTGATCGACCATCTTTGTGGTTATGTGAGTGGGAATTGTTGATTCCCCTCCAACTCAGCTGTTCGATCCTAGCAGTGTTCCCCTTCATTGCCGCATCGGCAAGGGTTGTCCGTCCAAGGATCAATGGACGATTTGCATCAAAACGTGGTTGCTCGAGAAGTAGGGCTACGATCTCTTCTAGCTTCTCTAAGTCGGCCTCAGTCGTGGGCGTGGACATACCTTCAATGGGATGATCGAGGATGACACGATCATCTGCAATAAGAATTCGAGCCGCCTCAATGTGTCCACGGATGAAAGCGCATGTTACCGGCGGTTCCTCAACCATATTTCCAGAATTAGGGTCGATATGCTCTTGGCTTAAGAGAAATTCCACAATTTCGGTGTGACCACTGGAAGCTGCCCACGAAAGCGGGGTATAACCAAGTCTTCCTTTGAAGTTGATATTGACACGATGATCTGCAGCCAGCGCTTTCACTATGCTGAGGTGGCCAATGGTCGCCGCGCTACAGAGGGCGCTTTGATCGTAGACTATACACGAGTCGGGGTTCAAGTTGGTCTGTAACAGTCTCATCACACATCTCTCATGTCCATTCCTTGATGCCCAATATAAGGCGTTTGCTGGATTACCAATACTGTCAAAATCTGCACTGTCAATGATCATGGACAGGGAAGTATGATGACCAAGATATCCTGCCACGGCTAGTCGATCACAAATGGCAGGTTCTGTCGACAAGAAGGGCGTGCGTATGGCCCAAAAGTAACGGAACCAATTAAAAAAGAAGTGCTGCGAACGGTAATCCGAGAGACTGAGAGCCAGATCCTGCAAAGCTTTGCCTGCAAGGTCCTGAATCTGGGCAAAATGTTCTGCCCAGTAGGTAGCAGCATATTCGAACAACGCATATCGATCCTCTGCACTTGCACGTAGTTCAGCATCGATCCTTGCGAATTTCAGGCGTTTTTCTTGCTGCTGATGCTCTAATCCGTTGTAGCCCACGACTGACTTGTTATTAATTTCCAAGTTGGCCGAAGATTTTCCTTCATACCCGCATTCGAGGCCTTTGGTTGACTGTCGGGAGGGCAGCAGCGACACAGTTCCCTCATGTGATATTTCTTTTGCGAAGATATCTTCTTTGAACTCTGGAAGTGAAAGATAGGCCATGCATGCAGATGCTAGGAATAGGTTCGCCTGGCACATATCAACCAGGTCTGGTCCTGGATTGTGTATCTCAAGGTCATTGTCTACGGACGGACAGAGATACTCCTTGAGGGAAATATGGACCAGATAAACCTTTGAGTCCGAGATGCGAACTAGTGAGCCCAAGACTTTGTTGATAACCATCTCAATATTTGGGCGGAGATGTTGCTTTGCCTTGCTTGGGATGCTGCGACACTCCTCCAGGGTCATCTCCTGCATTGAGATGAGGATGTTGATTTCTTCTAGACTCAATGGTCTGTGACTGGCCATGATGAGATAAAGCGATTTGCGGGCAAAGCTCTTCCAATGGGGCGGGATATCATGAAGCAGACGTCGGTATGTTGCCTGGTAACGCCGTGGCACCCCGGCAAGGATGCTTGGAAAGTCCTGAATTGCGGTGGAAAGTTCTCCGTCCAGGATGTCTAAAGTCAACTTCACCCAGAGAAAAGATTGATCTGCATGCTCAGTCAAGAATCGTTTTAGCTCTTCAACGTCGTCTGGCCTAGCTTGAGTTTTATTGGCAATCTCCGTCATGCGTTGCTCAATCACCTTATGCAGATCTTCATCTATCTCATCCTTTCTATCCTCAAGTCTGAGCCTTTGCGGCTGGTAGGCATCGAAGTATTCGGTGAGCTTCACTTCGGGCCGAGAGGTGAATAAAAACTTGATGCATCGAGCGGGCACCGGCCGTAAGGTTTCTACCAGTCTTGCAATGCCTTCCATCATGCGCTTTCTGCCAGGCTCTTCGCACTCGTCCAAGGCGTCAATGATGACATGCAGGTGGCCGATTCGATCATCCCTGATAATTGTTTCGAAAATAGACCAGAGACGGTCGTACGACTGGAGCAATTGGTTTCCGTTTTTATCATATTCAAGAGCAGTCTCGACGTGTCTGAACAGATATCTACGCTTCATCAAGATCTGAAAGATGATACTACATAAGATTCCTTTCGCATCTCTTTGCTGTTCAGTCCCGTTCTTATCGCAGAAAAAGTAGCAGAGTCTGGAAATTTCTTTGGACGAGGGCTGTTCATCTCCCAAGACCTTGGCGATGTATGAAGAGAGTGTCGTCTTCCCGGAGCCCACATGTCCACTGATCCAAAGCAAGCTAGATCGAGTCTCTTGGGCCCACTGCTGATATTGTGAACTTTTCAACACCCATTCGCACGTGCCGTCAAGATGCCGCGAAAGGTCTGACCTGTATCTATTGACATCAAACTGATTGAAGAGCCCAATGCGGGCTTTCTCAGATTCTTCCATAGCTACGAAATACAGTCTCAGCGTTACTCCAATGCAGTCGATTAGGCTGGCTACCTACGATCAACAGATGACGACGTTTTGCACAGATCCGAAATCGCTCCCAGGATCGTTCTATAAGCTGGATCTGACGAACCCGAATAACGACAAATCTCAGTATGACATTTATAACGTGGTATAGTCTTCTCCCTCTCAATACCTAAGGTTGCAGAATCTTGGTCCACGATCTGCCATTAACATCAATACAGTCCTTCGTGATGGTCCGCTCCAACGGAAGGGTATCCGAAGAATGATGAAATGAAATCTTACCAATCTACCAAGAGGCACCTGGTCTTCAGTCTCGTATACTGAAACAATTTGCATCTTGCCGAGCACGTGTCTGAAACTTTCAATGATGCGTCGAAGGTCTGGAGAATTGGCCCTTAGATTTCTGACGAGATCGTTCCTCGTCCCACCTAGAAGAAGTCGAGTACCGGAGACACTCAAGGCAGCCTGCGCTATATCGAAAAAGAAGACACCAATGTCTGCTGAGGTACGGGCTCCTCTGTGGGGTGTCCCGAAGAAAATTATACCCTCGGTGCACTTTAAGAGTAGTGCGAACGTTGGATCTTGGTTCGCTATGATCAAAGCCTGTTTACACACAATGCCACCAAGACTATGGGCAATGAAGATGATGGGCCGTCGATCTTGACCAACGCCATTTCTATTGTCCTTGAGATTGACGAGCAAAGATTTGGCATATTCTTCTGTTGTGGCCTTCGACTTGCTGAACAGAACATGGGATGGGTATTTATACGTGAAGATTCGTGCTCCACGGACATCCTTGGCGAGCAGATCCTTAAGCCAGAACGTCTTGTTCTCGTGCGTCCAGGTTCCAAAAGGCGTTCCATTGAGGCCGTGGATGGCGACGATGTCCACCTCGTACCTTTCGCCACAGCCTCCGTCTTCTGCTGTCTTATCATCGTTGAGCTGAATGAGACCTGGCTCTTCAGGTTCTTCCTGTGGGCCCGGCTGCTCACTTGCATCAGGCAAGGCTTTCTTCGCCGTAGGACTCCTCCCGCGAATCTTTGACTTCAAGCAGCGCCACATAATTATACTGGAGGAGCACGTCGTCTACCGCAGCTTACGGTGTTGTCTGTTAAGGAAACGGTCGCGAAGGTCAATCTCAACATATGCACAACAATGATGGATGTACACACGCTTTTAAGCAATGATGTAGATAGCAACTGATAGTATATTTCGAAACATACAAAGGCTCGGAAAAGGCCTGCAGGTAAACAATGATAGTGCTCATCATCGATGGCTCTTTATCCAATTCTATATGGGGGATGCAACGTAGACAGGGCTCCAGGCTCTCCACCAATGATGAAGCGACTGTGCCATTGCAGCACGGGTGTGATGTGTGATAATGGTTGCACACCTGGGATTTCGCCTTACTTCATTGGTAGAATCCAGATAAAGGAAAGCTGCACCTGCATGAATCAATACAGCCCAGTACTGATCAGGAGACGGTTCATTTCGACGAATGCGGCTTAGAGACGGCAATGCATCCGTGCTTCTGGATCCAAAGTCCGAAACACCATGCAGATACCAATAGTTGATAGATTTCGTCTGATGATTCAATTCTGCTTCCGAAATGATATATTCTCGGCCATGAATGGTCAATCATAAACTTCTCAATAACTCACAGCGTAAGACAGCGGTGACTTTAGGCCTAAGTTGTTGCCAAGCATCCCGAGGTAACTCAAGGAAGAATTCACTCGTGCACAGCACCATCATTCAACCGATTCGGGTTATATGTACTTTGAACCCCGGGCTGCCATCCCGCAGTCCCGTGAACGTCGGCTGCGCCCTCTTGGTGCCCAGAATAGATGGAAGGCAAGGGAGTGACTACTCCGTAGAAAGGGAAGCTGCAGCCCAAAGAGCAGCAGCAGCAAGGTTCTTCGCGCCCGGCCGGGGACGCTAGCGGGGGGATGTGTTTAGGGGCACCCCTAGCCGCCGGTTCAGCCAATGCTGCGCTACGATCCTGGCTTGCTTTTGTGTTGTATTCTATTTCCCAGGTATTATTGTGTAGCATATGATGTACTCAATTGGACTTGTCCGTGAAGCCGAGTGGGTGCTATTATTAGTAGACTCACATTTTTTTGACGGCTCGCACCCTCCGAATAGGAAAGCAGCACACACACACGCATCCACCCTCACTAGCCGCCTGTCATATTGTGTAGAACCATGGTACGAGTACTCCTAGCGCAAAAAGGGGCAGTGCTCTTAAAGGGCTAGTGGGAAATTGAAGTGGAGCCAAACAACCAGCCACCCTTACGATCGCACTCGGAGAGATATTGAGACATTTCGCCTTGTGAGTGGCTGTGCCGTCCACAATAGGGTTCGGCATATGTTCCATTCTTGAGCCGACATGACCGCTGATGAGAGAGGAGTTGACACGATCATATGAGAGCCGAAGAGCCTCAGAATAGTTGGGGGGATTTACATAGGTCTGTAGCTTCTGTTAAATGTGCTAGACATGCATGCTTGACCCTGTCAGAAAGATCCTGTAGTGTCAATGAATAATTTACAGTGGAACCACTATTTGTGATGTTCGGAGGTGATTTGTGGTGTGGGATAAATGGAGATACCGATGAGTTGCAAATCGCTACCTCTGCACACGTCTCACTCTCAACGTATCGTAGCCATGTCAAGTATAAAGCTCACTCCGCTACACGCTGTTTCCAAAGTCAAGAGGCAAATAGCTTACTATCGGTGAAGATAATGTTTCAAGATTCAAAGGACAAGCTTGTGCTCGGGACTGTCGATTTCAAAGCCAAAAGAATGGACCATCCCATGCCATCGAAGAAGAACGGACGACTTCAAGTTCTAGTGCAGACCGTTTCGTGTAGATATCGATCCGCTTCGAGCGAAAAAAGTAGATCACCACCAACAGGATGACCATCACTTCAAAACCTTAGTGCAGACAGTCCAGCACTAAGTGTGGTCGGCTTCCGGCCGAGTACGGCAGACGTGTCCGGATGGAATCATGCAAGATTGGACACTTTCGACGTTTTCCCAGATACTTCTGAGCGGAATGGTCAGCTTCTTTACGTGGATAAACGCCATGTTGAACTTTTGCTAGCGGTAAACAGGATATTTCTGACTTTTATATAAGAGCATGCGCTTTTCATTCACCCAGTTTCCTTCCACTTTGCTTCACCAGTTGCGCCATGTTTCTTCATCATATACGCGAAATACTCAAACACGCCTCCCGCCCCTTGGTCAGGCAGTTTCTGAACATCAAGCCTCCAAATCTCCTCACGAATAAGTAATGGCCGGATAAAGTGCGGTTGGCGATAGGTTATATACAGGAAGGTTCCCCCGGGCACCAAGATACGGGCTACCTCGCTAAGGTACCGCTGGATATTGTCTCTCACGTCGTCGGGCGGGTCCCACATCGAGCCATGGAACATCGAGTCCATTGTACCTTTATCAATGGCAATATCGAAGGCTTGGTTCTGAAAGCTCATCTGCCGCACGTCCATCACCTGCCACTGCGCATCAAGACGCTTGTATTTGGACTTCATGCCTCTTATCACAACCTCCGAGAAGTCTATGTTCGTCTGATCTGTGAATCCAATATCGTGTAGGTCTTTCGTCAATGTCTAATGATCAATCAGTAGGCATTGAACCAACATCTGTTCTTCTAGGCAAGACACCGTGCTTACGACATACGCTGTTACCGCATCCCAAATGTAGGATCTTCGGGTGTGTCATACTTGATGGGAGGGTATCTCTTGTCCATGTCTCTAGGTGCTCCCAATTCCGGAACCAATCGTAGGTGTCCAAGTCTCCATCCTGTTGCCCTTTATCATCATCATCATCGCTGTCAGCTTGTGAGCTTGCTGATCCTGTTCTCCCCACAGAAGATGCGGGTGAACTCGGTCTCTGGACGATTGAGGCCTTGTATCTTTCATCCCAATAATCGCAATGGGCGAGCTCGTCTGGCGCTTTCTCCATCACACAGGGACTGCTGGCAGCGGCGGCCAATGGCCGACTGATGCTCCAATTGCCGCCAAAGGTAGATAATTAAGCATGAAATGCGGCTAAGAAAGGCTCTCCGCGCATATAAAGTACATATATAAATACTCGTGCAATCCTTCCGGTCGCTTAGTAGCGGCGGGAGAAGCCACTAATCACCTTTTTCCTGATCAACTACTATGTATGTCTCTTTGTGAAGGGCCAAGACGCTAAAATTTAGCCTCGGGACGCATATGTTGGTGGGTGCTCAATTGGTTCTAGTGTCCGAATTATTATGAAACCCGCGTGCCTCGTTACTCCGTATCCAACTCGATCATCGTAAAATCAGAGAAATTATCAACTACCCGAATGAGGCTAGATCTGCAACGGCGACTAGGTCTGCAGGCCGACGGTAGATTAGGCACGGCCCCTTGGGGGCCATCTGAAAACTCTGCCACCTCAGCTCCTGCACTCTCGGAACTCATAGCGGGCAAATGCATCAATCACTGTGTCCGAGCCTCCGAGGCTGATCTTTGCCCATGCTCTCACTCTCTCGGATTGACATCACAATCGACAGTGACCCATGCGTGCCATGTTGCTGTGCTCTTCTATGTCTGGTCACTGCCTTGCATACTCTGGGCGACTAGATCTTTCAACCAATAGCAGACAAGATGAAAGCCTCGACTAAAACGTATCGGGAGAACGTGTTTGAATCCACACGACCTGACCTATCTTGAGGAAGGGTAGACCGAATGACACTACACCATCCTCTGCGCTTTGCGTCCCCTTCGCTCTCTAGGCGCTTACGGCTTGCATTCGATGACCGCGTGGTGCCTGAGACGAGCGTCCACCAAAGCAGCGCCTCCATCAGCTGAGTCTTCCATCATCCGTGTCTCATGCAAATGCGGGTAGCAGTTTCTCAATTTAATGTCCTTTTTAAGTCTTAACCCATCCCCCCCGCTCCCAGTCCTAAAAACGATCATCTGCTGAGTGAATTGGAATCATTGAAGTAGCTCCCTGCGCTATGGCACATTTTCTTTCATTCCTTTGCAATCTTTGCCAGCCAAAACCGTCCTCTGTCAACTGCGATTCCAACTTCGGTTCTGGCGCCAGACTTGCAACATCACACGAAAACGAAGAGGTATCAGATAGTGTCAAGCCTTCTCTAGACGCCAGCTCTTCTTCACAGCAATTGTGCGTTGCTCGTGTCTCATCAAAGACAAGGCCAGCATCTAGCGCGCGCGGTCCCAGTTCAGACAAACCAGAAGACCCAATTGGCTTGAAGCTATTCAATGCTAAGAACAGCAATTGTGAAGATTCAGGCGACTATCAGGTGGATGTCATAGCTGTTCATGGACTTGATGGCCATAGAGAGAGCACATGGGCGTACAGTGAAGGAGCCAAACAAGGGTGTACTTGATTCACACAAGTCTCAAGCGATATCTTGAAGGCCTCTCATCTCAAGCCAAGGACAATGACCTAGCACCATTTGCGTTGACAACAGAGGCAGCACATCTTGAAATGTCAAGAATTTGTACAAACTATCTCTCTCTGCAAGATTTTAACGATGACCATTTTCAACGTGCGCCATACTCTGTTGAGAATTCATGCCAATTCTTGGATTTCGACCCGGAGTATTCCGGAATTGACTTCATGCTCAACTCAGAAGACCTTGAATCAAGTGAGAAGGGTTTCAAATTCTTCGACTATTGCGCAATCAACTGGACTACGCATGTAGCCCTAGCTTCCCAAAGCGCAGCCGAAGACGCTGGTATTTTAGCAGCCGTCGTCAAGATTTGTACGGAAAAATCCTCCGTACTGCGGAATTGGCTCAACTACCATTGGAGTACACTGGGATCTAGGAAAGAGCGACATTATGGCTTCGATCCGATGGTGGTAGCGTCCTATTTCGGACTGGATGCCGTGACCCTCTCTCTTATAGACAAGGGCCTAGTCGATGTGGCCAAGAGCGGACCCCGAGCTTTGTACTGGGCCGCGAACGAAGGCAGAACTAGCAATGTGAAGATCCTATTGTCTCACGATGTACCTACATCATTTAAAAGCATCTTGGATTGGACACCGTTGATGCGCGCTGCTTCTGCAGGTCATACAGAGACCGTCAAGGCACTGCTCTCCGTGAATGAGATTGAGGTGAACGAAACGACCTCATGCGGGCGAACCGCCTTGTCCTACGCGATCGGCAATGGACACATTGAGATCTCAAGGCTATTGATGAGTACTCCAAACATTAATGTGAATAACATCGATAGTGAAGAAAGTACGCCACTAATCTACGCTGTCAGCGACGGGAATGAAGATGCTTTGCGTCTACTCCTGGCGGACGGCCGAGCGCATCTAGCTCATGTGAATCGTCATGATCGCACCGCTCTTTCATTCGCAGCAGAATATGGCCACATTGAGGTTATGAAGCTTTTGCTAGCTCAACCATCCCACTCGACCAACCTCAAGCTCGAAAACCATAGAAAATGTTCTCCATTGTTATACGCAGTCGAAAAGGGACACCTAGAGATTGTGAAACTCCTCAGGGATTCGGGCAGAATCAATTTCAGTGCAACGAACAAGGAAGGCTTCAACACAGTCATCCTTGCTTCTAAATACCACCACGTAAACGTTCTTCAATATCTTTCCGTACAGGATCCGGAGGGTTTCAAGGGGATAGACTTGAGCCTGCCAACGCCACTAGGCTTCGCTTTCATTGAGAATGGCCCAAGGCGACTCAAAGCCATTGAATATCTTCTTGAAACAAATCTTGTGGACTTGGAGCAACGAGACAGCAAGAGTGGACGTACCACATTGTTCCGGGCTTCTGCATCTGGCTTTGTTGAAGGTGTGCAACGCTTGATCGACAAAGGTGCCAAGCTCGACGTAGTAGACGAGCGCGGCTGGACACCGCTACATTATGTTATAGCCCTAAGCCGAAATCCTGAGATGGTCGATTGCTTGCTTAGCAACGGTGCTAATCTTAACATCCGTGACAATGACAAGCTCACACCTATGGAACTTGCGAAAAAGCACTCGAAAGAGGATGCAAACCCTCAGTTGTCGGAGATCATTCAGATTCTAGGGGAAAAGATGACGGAGATAGCTGTGTTGAAGGCTGAAAGGAAGAAGGCGCAGAAGAGTGGATTGAATTCGCGCAATATGTAAGAATCGTGAAAGGGAGAAGAGGTATCTGGATCTTTGTGTGTACCTCTCATTTCGAAGCGCATATAGGTTTGATTTCCCACTGGAGAAAACATGATATCTCGTTGGCGTGTATTATTCTCGAAATTCAGTCAGTTTCACTATTTACATTATAATCTAGCGTTAGTACCTTTGAACATCTTGAGCGGGAGTGACGAGCGGCGCCTAATCTACATAGAAGTTGTCACGTCAGGACAACGAAGCACAGAGTCTACGCATCTCTCAATGGTCTTTCGATCAAAAACTGCTTAAGCGGAATCCGTAGTAGAGCTATTCAACTAATCCATGGACGTCCTAACACAAATAGACGCAAAAACCGCCACCATGAATGTGATATAGCATACCGAGATTTACAAAAGCAGGGACGAATATTGATTCATAACGTCACTCTTAGCTTGAGACCTTCGAGTGGCGTCTGGAGGCAGAGCCAGAACCCAAGATAGGACATGAAATCTACTCGGCCGCCTAAAGAAGTATGTACCGCATGGCGGAATGTCAGGCCTCAGTCGGCGGAAACGGATGGAATAATCTTGAGAAAATGGTGGCTGAAGGAGGGACTGTTACCGTACGTCAAAAAGTGCTTGTTTGAGCTCCGAGTGTGGATGTTCGCCGTATATGATGACTAGTCATACTTTTTAAAGTTTAGATGAAAGGATTGGCGACCGGAGACGAGGCCTGATACGACTATTGAAGTAGCGAGTTGACCGATTGGTGTTGACCATTCTGTGGGGGTTTATCCATACTGATGGGGAGTATGTATACAACCGACTCTATTGTGAGAACAGAATGTCTTTTTGGATATTAATTAAGAGGAAGTTGGTCGTATGGCTCATCACTACTGATTCGCTCTTCAAAGTCCCACTTACGCTCCCATATGCTATGGAAAGTTACTGCAAACGCTCCAAACGCCGAAACCTATCCAAACCGAACGACATGGCTGTCAGACATCCACCTCGATCTCGATCTGCTGCTGCCGTTCCCACAATCGGTTGGCCGCCCCAACAATGATCTCAGCCTTTAGCAGGAGCTTCTGATGATATTTCGCCTCCTCATCTCCATGCAACCGTGACTTCCTCGGCTGAGCAAGCAGTAGTATCGGTATCAAATACTTCGCATCAGCCTCGGCGACAGTCCTCAGCCCTTTCAACCCGTTTTCCCAAAACACCCTCGCAGTCCGGCTCTTCACGAAAGGTATCTTCGCTAGCTCTAACAGATCAGCCCTGGCACCCGCCTTGAGCCGGTCACTCATATGTTCCAGAGCGGCCTTGAGCATACCCCAGCCCATCTTGTCGCAGAAGTTGATCATTCCCGCCGCGAAGCCTTCGCAGATCTGAGCTAGAGTCTGGACGAAGCCTCGAGGTACTTCGTATTTGCGGGCGACGACATGTATGGGTATCTCGTTACAGAGGTCGCGGAGTTGTAGGGCGGCGTAGAAGCGGCGATAGATCCGTGCTGTCTGAATTTCTGCAGGATTTCTTTCCGGGAGAGCCTTTGCGCTGTTTGCCCTGGTCTTTGTTAGACCCACCAACTTTGTATTGAAACGGGCACCTCACATTCGATTGACCAATCCAGGTTTGACGCCCACGAATTCAAGGACCCGGAGGCCGCTCTCGTCTAAGCTTTCTATCTCTCTACGGAACACTGGCCAATTGAGATCCGCTGACCCAGGACTATAGACAGGTGTGAAAGTGTAGAAGATGTGCATTTCTCCGTCCATGACAAACGCACGGAGAGCTCTTCGAAGCTCATCGTGCAAGAAAAGACCATCTTCGGGGGTCAGGAAGGCCGCCACGGTAGCTTGGCTTAATAGGGTCGCTTCGTATGAGCCATGATTGTCCAAAGTGATGAGGCCTGAAGCCATCAGCTCATCCAGCGTGGCAGTCACCATGTTGTTCAGTTCCGTGCGATCCATCGTGTGGTATAGCAGAGTTCTCTGCACGTATTCTTGTATTGCTGCCAGATGAGTAGCTAGATGGATGGTGATGACTTCCAAGAGCGCCCTGTTTTCGTTAGTATGGACTTGATCTATTATACAACATTCTGACAGGGCGTAGATTTGAAGAACAAGACTATTGCAGAGTCGTACTTCGACGGCGACAATACTAGGGGCTTCAAGCCAGGGATCGGCATCCTGAATACTGCTACCATCTCCAACGGAGCTACGAGCCTGCTCTTTGGACCTGGTATCTGAAGTTTATCTAAAGGGAAAAGCAAGTACACGTGCCATTTGTTGGGTTTGGCTTGCATTGAGGTTGCCAATGTGCCCAGACCTTTGGAGGTACGCTGCTATAGCGTGGTATAGGAAAATGACGCTTACCTCTTGATACCACGCTTTTCAGGCGTCAGACAACTCTCGACCATTGGAAGGTCAGCTTCAAGCAGCTGTGCTGCTTCGGCGAGGTCTGCTTTTTGGCAACAGAGATAGCTTTCGCCAACCTCAACTTTGCCCTTGCGCCCTGCGCGGCCTCTCATCTGCCTCAGCATTGCCGGACCGATGAGGTCTTTTCCCATCCGTGCTCCTTGTAGTATCACGCGTCTTGCGGGGAGATTGATGCCTGCTGCAAGACTGCAGGTCGCTACAATGACGTTGATCACACCCTTATCATACGCTTCTGCCACGATATCTCTCTCTTCGACGGTGAGACCGGCATGATGGAAAGCGACCCCCCTAATTACGGTCTTTCCCAATGTGTCGTCAAGACCGACTGATAAGCTTCGAAGGTCGCTCACAACATCTTTCCTCTTGTCAAGGGTCTCAATATTGACGTCTGAGCCTCCAGGCATTGCTTCACTGACTAGTAAAGCAGTTGATTGACATCCTTGTCGACCACCACAGAAGATGAGAGCGCCATAGCCAGCATTAGCAGTTTCAACAGCTAAAGAAACAACAGCGTTCGATACCGGGTTCCTTAGTTCGTGGTGGTTCGATGGCTGTATCTCGCGGTTAGGAGATATGTTTGACAAGGGTTGAGTTGAATTGAGCTGGCTGGCAGTCTTGAAGAAAGCGCTGGAAGTAGAGACTGGATAGATAGATCGGTCGTAAACCAGATATTCATCGATTGGCACAGGTACGTATTTTGTGTTGTAATACTTGGCATTCAGCCATTTCGCCAACACCTCTGTATTCTTTGCGTGTCAGCCAAGACATTAACGGCGTGACGATTAAACTATACCGTAAGAGTTGCGCTCATGCCTACTATTTGCACAGGGCGCTCGAGAACCAAGAGTTTGCTTGCCATAATCTCCATGAGATAGCCTCGGTGATCATCGTCAATCATATGGAGTTCATCGAGCACGACGACTCCCAGGTCACTTATGGTACAAGCTTCGATCGCCGAATTCACCAATGCATTCGCCTTCATCATGTTAGTGTAGTCGGGTTTCTGCACGTTCATCCAACTACCTTCTCAATAGTACAGACAGCGATATCAACATCGGACCAAGTAGCTCGTGCTTTGCTACCTCCAAAGAAACCAACTACACGCACCGAGGTATCATGGGGTTTGCGCCATTGTGGAAGGTGAGAGCTACATTGACTAAGTGAATCGCGGGTTTTTTGGACTCCTTCGACGACTCTTCTCAGCCATTTCAGCTTTTCTTGCACCAACGCAACATAAGGAAGGACCAAAAGTGCCTTCTTTGTTGGATCTTCGATGACTCTTTTCAACATCAAGACGTCAGCAACGAGAGACTTTCCACCACCAGTCGGAGCTGTGTAAACCAGGTTTCTTGAGCCATCCAAAAGCGCACGACCTAAAAGGCATGATGATTGCCATGGATATATGGTGTTGATACCCAATGAAGCAAGGTTCGTTACAAGAGCTTCTGGAAGACCATACTTTGGATGCGATAGGGAAAGCAATGGATTCTGAGATGCGCCTGGTGCCGGTGATATATGCTGCCTGGGCCGGAATTCACTAGCGGAGCCACCAGACTTATCTGCAATGTTGCAAATCTTACTGGCTACGATACGGTTACTGCCACCAAAATCCAAGCATTGCCGCTTTGCAAACTCTCGGTTGGATGAGACATTTGCGAGATCCTTGAACACAAGGCTGGCCGGAAGTTCGACGTGAGTCGGCTCATGAGATCGTTTAACCCCATGTATTGAGCTCGTACTGTATTGTTGCTGTTGGACCTGGTCAATAGTAGTGGTGTAGCCCATTGATGTCTGCTCATTGTGCATCGCGTCAAAAAGAGCTTTCGTAGAATCATGGAGCCGAGGTATCTGCAGCAAAGCAAGTATGTTCAATGGAAAGTGTTGCGTAGCGCAAGTGATGCCTGTTTACCCATTTGCCCATGCACCCACACAGCCGGTTAAACCTCGGCGTTTCGGAAAGGGCTTGGCGCTGGACGTCTGCCTTCGATTCTGCCTATGGACAGAAGAGTTGAACAAACCTCATGACTTGAGCTAGATCGATGGTAAGTGCAGCAAGATACGCAAAAAACGTTGGTAGCGAACACAGAAGAATCAGACTCGAAATCGTGGTCCTGACATCAAGTCGCAGATGGTTGCGGAAGCTTGGGGATGAGAAGGAATGGGCTCGTTTGAGTAATCATTGAAAGTCTTCACGCTGACCATTCAGGGGTATTTAGCTTTTGTAATCTTGAGGGAATACTTGTAACTCTATGGGATAGAATTAGGATAGGGCGAGAGTACAAGACTCCGAGTAGCATAAATCGTGATCGGAATCGTCAGCGCATCCAAACGGGGAGGGGAGTTTTACATTTAGCATTCTTGGCATTTCTTGGCAGGCCTCTACGATACTAGCGCGCTAACCTTCGCCGCCTCGAAAGCCTTCGCCCTCATGTTCCTGTCTTTCTCTTTGTGTGTCCTTCATGATCCCACTAGTTGCACTCCTTTCCCTCTTTCCCTCCAGGACCGTCACCCTGTCATTCCTTATGCGATTGTTCTTGTGGCCCATCATCCGTCCAACATACACGCTCTAGATCCGTGCAGGCTAGGGTATCTGCTTTTCCCCGTCAGGCGTCGCATCGACGCTCGATATCACCCACCATAGAAGCGCAATCTTGTCTCCACACTCTTCCCAACCCAAGCTACTGGCCTCAACTTCTCAACCCTTTGTCACCCTCTACTTCGCTTATCCTATCTCGACAAATGACGAATCACATCCCGCACCTACATGATCACCTAGGATTGTTGCCCTCGTAGGCACCTCTGAGGGCAGCTCGGCTGCTGGCATGGCGGATGAGCATGGAGCCAATAGTGATAGGCCAGCCATGCCAGAATTACCGAATCAACCTGCACCTCAAGCACGCCCGGCAAGCAAGATCAATGATTCCGCTTCTACCTCCATACCTTTGTGCGTTCCTTCCAATTCACCTCGACCACAATCTCACCCACCGCCCGAATCTATGGCCAAGACCGCACTTCTTGAGTCACAACCTATGACCACGTCTTCGTCTTCCTCCTCGCTACCACCCGACCAGCAGATGGATACGGCTGGCGCATCCCCATATGGCACGAGATCCAGAAATAGGACAGGAAATCCAAGACCTAATTATGCCGAGGACCGGGAGCTCGATATGGAGTATGAGTGGACCTCCTATAGGAAGTCTCAAAGTGCCGTGAGCTCTACCATGCCAAGCAACCTGCAATCGGGAGAGAGCGACAAGGCATCGGCCGGAAATACTCGACGGTCATCGACAACTGCTCCCAACGGGCTGGCACCAAGTAACAAGGCTACAATCCCAAACACCCAGAACAATAATATTCCGGGGATGTCCAGCTTCTCTGTCCACCCTGATTACAATGTTGCTGCTGCTGCGTCTGTCCCTACGAGGAAGCGCAAGGCACCTGGAAGCGGACTTGTCGCCTCTTATACTCCTCCGAATGCAACGCAAGCTCCCGCATCAGCCGTCTCACGAAGACATGGTGTTCCTCCTCAACCGAGTAGGCTAAGACCTACGAATCTTATGACCTTCGAGGGTTCTCAATGCTACCTCAAAAATGGCAAGCTGAAGGCCGACGATAGCACAGTCCTTGCGGTCAATGGTATGTCTTCGATCATAAATCTACCGTCCCTTTCACTGGCCAGAATCGAGTAGATCTACACTACTGACACACCTAGACCAAGTATACCTTGTCTGCGAACCTCCTGGTGAACCATACTATCTGGCCCGGATCATGGAATTCCTTCACGTCGACAATGATCAGACTGCTCCTGTAGATTCCCTGCGAGTCAACTGGTTCCTTCGCCCACGAGATATACCCCGCAAGGTCAATGACACCCGCTTCGTGTATGCCTCTATGCAATCTGATACAAGCCCTATCACGTCATTGCGAGGGAAATGTAGAATACTACATCGAAGCGATATCGCCGATTTGGATGCTTACAGAAAGGAGCCCAATTCCTTCTGGTATGAAAAACTCTTCGATCGATATATCCATCGCTTTTACGATGTGATCCCCACCAGGCAAGTGATAAATCTTCCCGCGAAGGTGAAGAAGGTTCTGGACGAGCGTTGGAAGTTCATCATCATGGAGATTGGCAAAGGCCGGGAATTGACAAGTGCTACCAAGTCGTGCAAGCGATGCCAGGGATATTGTGCTAGGTAAGGGTGCGAGCGCAAAATCAGACGAAAGTCGGCTAATCCTATAAAAGCGGCGATTCCGTAGACTGTGCGGTCTGCAAAAACACTTATCACATGAACTGCGTAAGGCCCCCACTACTGAAGAAGCCAGCTCGTGGGTTCGGTTGGTCCTGTGGACCGTGTAGCCGAAAACAGGAGAAGAAGCTAGAAGCTCGAAACACCGCCATCGTTGGCGACAAAGCGATAGGAGGAGAGGAAGGAGAACCAATAGACGACGAAGACGAAGAGCATGCAGCTGCTTCAAGATTGGGGAATGGAGACATTTCAAAGGATGTCGACGTACCAACCTTAGGATCTCGTCCACCCACAGCAGAGCAGGTCGCACAAGCGAAACTCTGGCCATTCCGCTATTTAGGTATCCATTGCCGGGTCGAGGATGCTCTTGACTACGACGACCGTATATATCCTCGAGCCACTTCCCGACTGGGCCCGAAACACCAGGCCACTGTGCAAACATGGCCCGGTCGGCGGGTGGAATACGTGAGACCTGCTGAAGTCAAAAAGAAGTTCCTCAAGGGTAATAGTCACAAAAAGGAGGCAAAGTTGACCAAGGATACAATAGCAGCATTAGAAGTAGACAAAATCGCACGTGAGAAGCGCCCTAAATGGGTCATGGACGAGCCACCCGGTTATGTGCCGCGCGGCGAAGACTATCGAACTAGCGATCCTCTCAATACCGCTAAGCTGGTCTTTCGATTACCTCAGGTGGGCGAGACTTCATCTAGAGGAGGTGAATCTTCGAATGCTTCAACGCCTGATCAACGCGAAACTGTGGTTGACGACTATATGAGAAATGCTAAGGTTTTGGCACCACTGCTCGGCCTCCAAGAGTACTCGACCAACTTCCTCGACAAAGCTCTGGAATTGTTAGTTGCAAACAACTACCAGAGTGACCATGCATTGCAACAGCTTCGAAATGTAAACAAGCGGAAGGATCTCAAGGAGCCTGAATTCTCGAAGGAAGAAGTCAAGAGATTTGAGGATGGTGTCAGGAGATTTGGGTCCGAGCTACGATTTGTCAAAAACCACGTCAAGTCACAGAAATATGGTGACATTGTTCGCTTCTACTACATGTGGAAAAAAACGCCGGAAGGGAAGAAAATTTGGGGTGCGTATGAGGGACGGAAAGGCAAGAAGCAACAGAAGCAGATGGACTCGAAGCTGGTTGACGATGTTGCCGATGATGTCGATGACTCCGCTTTCGACAACACCAAGGCCGCCGCACGCAGGCGTGGTTTTGAATGTAAATTTTGTGGTATCAGGACTTCACCACACTGGCGTCGTGCACCGGCTACAGCCCCGGGCACAACCGTAGCTATTGATCCGAGCTTGAAAAACAGCAAGGACAAGAGCGCCCACTTGATGCTCGCAATCTGTCAACGATGCGCATACCTCTGGCGGTGTTACGCCATCCAGTGGGAAAATCCGGATGAGGTTGCGAAGAAGGTTGCTAATGGTGGAGGACGGGCATGGAAACGACGAGTCGACGAGGAGTTGCTGGCTGAGCTTACCACTGCGAGTGTGGCCAGCTCCATGGGAATTAGCACCACCGCTGCCGCAGCTGCAGCCGCCATTGGTGTTGATGTTCCTCCTAATCTGACGATCCAGCCAGGCCAAGATGGACCAAAGAAAAAGCAAAAGCTGGTAGCCGATACTCCCGCGATGTTGGTGCCTCAAAACGTCGCGCTCATCGAGCCTCCGAAGAAGAAAGTTGCCGAGAAGCCGCCGGAACCAGCTTTGATTCCCGAGCAACCAAAGTTGAGAATTCTACCCTGTGCTATCTGCTGGGGTTTTATAGCGGGTGAAGAGGCCACCGATGAGGGTCTCTGCTGTACTCGTTGCCGACTCACAGTCCACCGCAATTGTTACGGCGTAGCAGATGGTCGCCAAAAGGACAAATGGAATTGTGATATGTGCACCAACGACACTGCGCACCAAGTATCGACAAACTACGATTGTGTACTGTGTTCAGTGCGCGAATACACTGATACAGAGCTTATGGAGGCTCCGAAAACGCATCACAAGAAGAAGGACGACCGTCAGAAAGAGAAAGAACGCTTGGAACGTGAGCTTCTTATCAATGCTACGGAGATGTACTACCGCAGCCAGAGGGAGAAGGGGAGGCCAGAACAGCCTCGGCAACCGCTGAAACGAACCACCAACAACAACTGGGTCCACGTTGTCTGCGCGATATTCCATCCAGAGCTTAGGTTCTCGGACCCCAAGACACTGGAGCCTGCTGAAGGGTTTGGTGCTATTCCACTTGCCAGATTCAGGTTGAGGTGCAAGCTTTGTAAAAAATCCGAAGGAGCCTGCGTCAATTGCAGCCAGTGCCAAGCCAACATCCACGTAGCTTGCGCACAGCAATTTGGATACCAGCTTGGCTTTGACATAACCCCTGTCAAAGGCTCTCGCGCTAATGCAGTTAACATGGTAGACATGAATGGCGACAAGGGTACTGCTGCGGCAGTCATCTATTGCAAAGAGCATACGAAGGCCCCCTTTGTCCGGGAAAAGAAGACTGGTATACACGACATGGCCGAAATCCTGACAGATCTTGACAATCCTGATACAAACCTCAATGCTCTCCAAGCATATGTTCGCTCGCACAAGCAGGCGGACACGTCTTTGACCGGAACGCTGCGCAAGGCACTTATGCTTGACTCTGCAACGAGCACAGCTACCCAAATTGCAAGTGCCGGGATGAACCACCATAGCTCAACATCTTCTGCCAGTGGTGCTACGAGCAGTTCTGCACTGGCGCCGGTCACCAGAGGCGCTAGAGTCTCACCTGGAGCGGTGACCGTCAGATCAGATGAAGTGGACCAAGATGGTGATAGGGTATTCCACCTGGACCTTGCGACCCCGGCTGAACCTGATTGCAAAGATTGCGTCAAATGTGGTACGACCGTAAGTCCTAAATGGCATGCCGCGAAGCCGAAAGCTACATCTGAACTCAAGGAGCCTCCCATGCTCGAAAACGTTGTCAAGGAGAGCGGATCTTCGCAGCCAGTGAATGCACTTTCACACGATCACGTCAGCAGCAGTCGCGATAATGGTGTCAGCCCGACTCAGCGTGACTCTTCTGCAGTACCGATTCTGTCCTCTCAGCCGGAGGGGGCAACAGTGGTGAACGGTGGGCTTGATGGAGATGGCGCTGTAGACCAGGAAGACCAGACAGATGCGCCGCTGCATGGCCCCGAACCTCTGGTCCATGGCAAACTTGAACTGCAGGAGTCAGCGACCAGCCATGTGGGAGAGGAGTTGCCCAAGTATCTTTGCAACAAGTGTTATCAACGCAAGCGCCATGAACCAACCCCACCACCACGTACTCCAACACCCCAGCCGAATCCCGTGGAAACCGAACCCGAGATTCACGCAAGCAACGAATCTCAGGTCGAGATTCAAGCAAGCATCGAAACAGATCCAATTTCTCCTTCAGTGCGGGCGGTCTGGCCTTCTCAAGTAGCGCAGACGTCCTCACAGGAAGGGTATCATGGTTGGCCACGTCAATCAGTCCCACCGACACCGGCAGCGGCACCGGCACCAGCCTTGCCACCACCAGCGGCTCCCTATCATGCCCCAGAACGACTACCCAACGGGATACCGCACTCACCGACTGTCGTAGCACCACCTCCACCGCAGCACTATCCGCCGCCACCTCAGCATCAAGCAGTTTATGTACCTCCTCCACCACCGCAGAATTACCGGGATAGTCGAGGAGTTCTTCACCGTGGGATGCCGCCGCAGTACCACGCACCGCATCTCGTTAACGGAGTACCTGTGGAGGCGCCATCTTTTCAGTACCGACGTGACAGTTCTGGCAACTTGTACCAGGTGCCTTACGTCCCACCAGCGATGCGACAGCAATCGTCGACCCTGAGGTCTCCGCATGTGCATGATCGGTCATCTCAAGGGCCTCATGGGCCACCAGAGGCTGCGGAGAACCCATTCGCCGTACCAAACACGTCGCATTCTCCGCCGAGGCAGCCGTTCAATGGCATCTATGGTAGTCCGTCGGGCCACCGGGAAAGACCGGAGACTCCGCCGGATGGGCTTGTACGCGAAGGCCGATGGGGTGGGGATGCAGGGATGGCGAACGGTGCGAGTGCCAGTCCATCGTTGCGGAATCTGTTGCATTGACCGATGGAGCTGTGGTTGAGCGGCGCTAAGGAGCAAGATGATGAGGGCGACAAGGAGCATATCGATCACATTGAATCACGATACTTGATGAGCATTTAGCAAGGAAAGAGGGAAAACGGGGACTATTCTTGGGCCAGTCGAGATGTAATTGTAGATACGCGCAAGATACCAGTGCCTGCGGCTGCCAACCAAAATGGTTGCACAAGTTGCATTGAATGCACTCTCGTTGAAGGCAGGCTCTGATCATGCTGCTTTACGTCATAGTATTGCGTTCCTGTCATGTGGAAAGGGGGCTTGGAAGTGTGTAAGGTACCTAGGTAGAGGAACCCCCACAGAGCAAGACATCCAGGTGGCCAGTAGCGGGCCAGAATCTCCCGCCCTGTCGGCCATTTGAATATGAATCGACGCGTATTGGACAGGCCCAGAATAAGGTTCCGCGGGGTGGAGCACGTCTTTCATCCATCTTGCCCGCTGACTAATCCAGCCTCCGACAGGCTATTCGCGGGTGCGGTAGCCTCTAGCCTCATGAGTGAGCACGCCATAGCACGTTCGAGCATCTAACTGCAAAGACGGGAATCTGTCGACCTTTTCATGGTAGCTCCATGCACTGTTTGGGGCCATTGTCCCATTATCCCTTCCGATGATGTTGTCACTATGTAGTATGCCGAGCATATTCCCTGGCGCCACTCCTGGACCAATGTCCCTACTTCGTGTCTTCCCATGTGGGTGGGGTGTGTGGGTGTCTGGCTTCTCTCCTCCCATTTCTCAATTTCCACCGGACAACTTCCTCCAGCCTGCATCAAGTAAGGAGGCTTCAATCCATCTTCCACGCCCTGCATCTGCTTCTCTTCCCTAGCCGAAGACGGCAATCTTAAGCTTCTGGACTGCTCTGTGACAATAAAAGTGGCTGCTTGACATCACACTATCACCGCAGAGGGTGTATGCATTGCTCCACACAGAGGGCCCGTCGATCACGAAGCGCTACTTGCTTGCGTTTGGCAACCTGACATATATATGGACGAGGGATACCCAAACTCCCTGCTATTCATCGGCAATTCTGCAACGTACAGGATCTGACATTTGATTCGATACCGACGCTTGCTGGGTCCCCACCCATCTCCTGCATGCATTGAGGTACTACCTGCATTGCCGCGCTTCGAGTCACCACTTCCTTTGCTGCTGTTGCTGTTCCCGCCCAGGGCTCTCAACAGACAAGCATGGCTTCTAATCCCACAACTACCAAAATTGGCCAAGCTTTGGCAAAGGTGTTGGGTATCAAGCTCCAATACCGTAACCCAACCGGCGAGGTCAATCTTACCAGAGGCGAATCCGTCTATTCCGTCTCCACGGCCGACACCTTTGTCGAGGAGGAACCTTCTTCGCTGGAATGGATAAGCCAAGTCACTCCTACCAGCCGTACATTTGTCGACTGGGTGTACCATCTGTTCCCATTTACCCACTGGATTGGTCGCTACAACGGGACCTGGCTCATTGGGGATCTCATAGCAGGTCAGTCAACTTTAACATGCTTCCCTCACGTCTCGCGATTGACGCTAGACACATAGGTATCACTGTGGGATGCGTCGTCGTTCCTCAGTCAATGGCCTATGCCAAACTCGCTCAGCTTCCTCCGCAGTTTGGTCTGTATTCATCATTCATGGGTGTCTTGATCTATTGGTTCTTTGCCACATCCAAGGACATCACCATCGGGGTCAGTATACCACCATCCACTTCTCATCTGCATATCATTGACTCCTCATAGCCTGTCGCTGTCATGTCAACGGTTACCGGGACTGTGGTTAATGAGGTCCATAAATCTCATCCTGAATATCCTGGCCATGTCGTCGCCTCGGCGCTTGCTGTCATCGCAGGCGCCATCATTTGTTTCATTGGACTCATTCGTTGTGGCTGGATTGTCGACTTCATTTCTTTGTCCGCCATCTCGGCATACATGACAGGTTCCGCGATCAATATTGCTGTTGGGCAAGTCCCAGCGCTGATGGGCATCACTGGCTTCTCCAACAGGGATGCCACTTACAAAGTTTTCATCCACATTCTACACCACCTTGGACGGAGCAAGCTCGATGCTGCGATGGGTTTGACAGCACTAACCATGCTCTACCTGATCCGATACTTCTGCAACTTTGCAGCACGAAGAAAGCCTAGCAGAGCCAAGATGTTCTTCTTCATATCCACCCTCAGGACAGCTTTTGTCATCTTGCTTTACACCCTGATCAGCTGGTTGGTCAACAGACACCACCGTAAAACGAAGGAAAACCGCTTCGCTATCCTGGGCACTGTACCTCGAGGATTCCAGAATGCTGCAGTGCCAACCATAAACACGAAGATTATCAAATCTTTCGTCAATCAGCTGCCGGCTTCCGTCATTGTCATCCTCATCGAGCATATTGCAATCGCCAAGTCATTCGGCCGGGTTAACAATTACACCATTGACCCATCTCAAGAAATGGTGGCCATTGGAGTTACAAATTTGCTTGGGCCCTTCCTCGGGGCATATCCTGCTACTGGATCCTTCTCTCGAACTGCCATCAAATCGAAGGCAGGTGTCCGGACTCCTTTTGCTGGTGTCATCACAGCCATTATAGTCCTCTTGGCGATATATGCGCTGCCTGCAGTCTTCTTCTACATACCCAATTCCAGCCTTTCGGCAGTCATCATCCACGCCGTTGGTGACCTTATCACACCTCCCAACACCGTTTACCAATTCTGGCGTATCTCTCCACTCGAAGTCATCATCTTCTTCGCTGGCGTCATCGTCACCATCTTCGCCAGTATCGAAGACGGCATCTACACCACAATCTGCGTCTCGGTCGCCGTGCTCCTCTTCCGTGTTGTCAAAGCCAAAGGCCGCTTCATGGGTAAAGTCAAGATCCACTCCGTCATTGGCGATCACCTCCTTGACGATGAGGGCAAGCGCGCAGGCGCAGGCAATTACGGCTCCTTTGGCTCCACTGATCCGGACAAGTCTACTCGCAATCTTTTCCTGCCCATCAGCCATACCGATGGTTCTAACCCTGAAATCGATGTCGAGTCCCCTTACCCGGGTATCTTCATCTACCGCTTCTCTGAAGGCTTCAATTACCCAAATGCCAATCACTACCTCGACTACATGGTTGCAACCATCTTCAAAGAAACCCGTCGCACCAATCCGAACACCTATGGCAAGCTTGGAGTGAGTCCCTAGTGAACTCTTCTCATGCAATACTAATCACCTCGTAGGACCGACCCTGGAACGACCCCGGTCCCCGCCGCGGCCAAGCCGCCCCCATCGAAGCCGATAAACCCACCCTGAAAGCGATAATCCTTGATTTCAGCAGCGTCAACAACGTAGACATTACAAGTGTGCAACACCTTATCGACGTTCGTAACCAATTGGACCGTTACGCCGCGCCCGAAAGGGTAGACTGGCATCTTGCCTGCATCAACAACCGCTGGACGAAACGTGCCCTCGCCTCCGCCGGCTTTGGCTACCCCACGCCCCTTGGCAACGACGCCCCCGTCTTCGAGCGCTGGAAACCCATTTTCTCGGTTGCTGAGATCGGCGGTGCTTATAGTGCAGCTGAGGCAGCCGAGCATCGCGAAAATGAGAAAGAATTGAGGAGGCAGCGCACAAGGGACGCAGAGGAAGCGAGAGCAGGAACTAGTAAAGATGGTATTACGCAGCATAATGACGCCGTTAGCTCAAGCAGTGGCAGTGATCTTGGCAAGGAGTTGGGTGCTACCAGGGCGTACTCTCAGGCGTACGTCAAAGGCGCCAGCGCAAAGGTGGCGGTTGTACATGGGTTGAACAGGCCGCTGTTTCATATCGATCTGACGAGTGCGCTGCAGAGTGCCATTGCTAATGTCGAGGTGAGGGGTGAGGGGGCTTTGGCTAAGGGAGTGGGCACGGATGGTATCTGAAGGGCAAGCGTGGGCCAGAACAAACGTTGTTTTTCTTCCTTAGGTTTAATCCTTACAATATACATATATGCATATATTACATACGCGCTGAACTTAGGATTATTTCCGGTTAGAAACACGCGCAAAGCCGCTTGAGAGGGAGTATCGAGGGAGCATGAAGGTAGTATGGGGGAGCACCAAAGCAAGAGCCTACACTCGCATGCTTCATACCTCTGTCATACCTTTCGACGAAGTTCTGCAATTGTAATCACATCAAATCCCTCCTGTCGTTGTACAAATGCACGCACAGGGTCCGGTTCCGCCGAGCAAATCTTGCCCAAGCTTATATCGTCATGAAAGCTTCAAAGCGAACGGAACTGGGAGCTAGGTTGTGGTATCAGTTATAGGTGTATAAGCATCAGATCTATATTGGTACCGAAATGGCCTTGTTAAATGATGTGAGAGATGATGATAATGATTAGATGAATTTGTACGTTAAGCTGGAATTACAATATTTGTTGCGCAGATGAGGTAAATAAGTGGCACGGACATATAAGAGTTTACTTTCGCGTACAAACTTATAGTACTCCTTGAACTGAGTAATTTTACATTGCGAAAATCTTCTCAGACTCCGTCCGGTTGTTGAGAGCTTGACTCCGGAGCACGGCATGTACCGGATAAGGCTGGATCACCTCTAGGTAAGGAACCACTTGGGGGTGAACCCTTCTTATTCCCGGTGAGAGAGCCAAGCATGCATAGTCTTTACAGCAGCCTTGAATGCCGTTTACGATAGCACAATGAAGGCCTATAGCGAATGCAATTGAGAAACTCTATCAACCTTTAAAGCATGCTACCCGAAAATAACAAGGTGCCAGCATCGCAGCTTTGTCGATTTTGGCAGCATACACCTGCTTCTTAAGCGTAGGAGCCAGCCAGTTTAAGGCTCCCTTGTGTTGGGTTCATATGGCAAATGTTGCAGCTTTCCAATGGCTCTTCGACCATCGAAACTAAGTAGCCTCCTCTACTAGGTCTTTTTCCGCTTGTACCATCATGTCATCCATGCCATATCCAGCAACGACACCGGTGATTCAGCGATCGGGGAAGCTCGGGCCGTAATTCGAAAGTCATCATCTCGTGTATGTCTGGACCTCGGTGCTCTCGATCTCAATCTAAGTAGATGAGGTTAGGACCCGTCCTTCAAATGGTGAGATCATCGAGCTCCGACTACTCAGTGGCAGGTGGGCCATGGAAAGGCGACCGAAAAAGCAGAAGAAAAGGAGTCTCTGGGAAAGCAGCTTCATGATTTGCGCCCCAAGCTCTACGATGCTTATGAAGCAGAAGTTGGGAACCTCGAAGACGATGTACTTTGTGGGCTCGAGACACCAAGCTTCGGCTATACAGCAGAAGTTAGATCGCTTGTGGCCCAGCGAAATTCCCTGTTTAGAAGTATAATGTGACGTTACATACTCAAATATTCTGCTAATAAACCGGTGGGCTTTTATCGCGATCACCAGCTCTCTCCCAATTGGTATAAGATACTCTGCATCGGCCGAGAGGGTGCACAAGTCTGCCCCTACAAAGCAGAATACACCTTGGAGACAGGGGTCCTATCTCTTTCGGAGATCGGTGCCAGGTACCGTGCCACGTGCTTCTTTTGTTACAAAGACCAAAAAGGGCATTGCGACGATTGGAAGGCGGAAAAGAGAAACAGCCATCCTGGCTTGTGTCTAACTCGGAAGAGTTGTATGCGAGCACGAATTGACGGCAAACTCTGCTACAGTCTTCATTATGGTAAGATATATCTTGCTTTTGCGGCCAATGTTAATGGTATTCTGCTGCACAGTGCCTGGAAAAATTCTGATTGCATTAGAAGCTATAGCCAAATTCGGAACCAGCAAAGCCTCGGGACCATGCCGTCAATTACAAACAGCAGATCAATTAGCAGAATACCCGAGTTCCACCAAACGCAAGGTTCCATTAACACCAGAATGGCAAGCGGTCAGAAGTTTTCATACAGCAAGGAGTGAAGATCTTGTCTAGGTCGATACGGAGCATATCAATAAGCTTCTTAACGAAATCACCCTCCTCAATTCTGCCGGGCAGGTACTTCTGAGTACAATAGTAATACCTAAGAACAAGACTTGGCCTGGAATCGTAGCAGATATCCCTCACCAGAAGTACCCCTGGGCGCGCAAGCTTCGGTTTCGATGCGGAGTTTAATCCGCCACCCGAAGCAAAGAATGGTGAGGAAATCCAGGACATTTTGCTCCACAGTACGTTTGGTTCAAACTCCGCTTGGTTGGAGTGGTCCATCAACTACTGTGATCACGCTTGTTGGACTCAGTATCTTCAAGATGAGTCAATGGTAGATTTCACCTTAGACCGGTAAAACGTCCACCTCTCCATTTTCCCGTGGAAGCAGAAGCTACCAGGGTTTTGGTTTTTCGCCTTGGAGCATCTATTTGACTGGACTCACCCAGATAACCCCCTGATCGACACCCACCACCGCTTCCTTGTGGACGCTCTGAAGCTATATTAAATAATAAATCTACTCTTCGCAGAATCAAAACCTGCTGCAAGTCTCGAGTACGATGAAGAGGTAGAAGAGCTTGAGCAGGAGTAGGATTTTGCTTTTACAATCTACACGACAACGCTACAATTACGACGTCAGGTGTGTTTTGCTGGGAATCCTTTACTTGGGAATGCGGTTTGAGATGATATTGCTGGGACTACTTTTGCTCAGGAGGCTGCCCATATCAAGCATAGCTGTGCAATTTAGGCAAACGAGCTTAGATCAATCTACACGATATGTAGTCATCATCCTCTGGCTCTCTGTCTCCGTGCGTCCAATTCCAGGCATTGTTCCGCTCGAGCGTCACATACACGTTACATATAAAATGTGATGGCTCCACAGTCCCTGTGGAATGACCTGATCTGACGGTGCCCTACAATGACGTGCACAACTACCAGACCATTGAGGGGATCGCGCAAGACTGTGTCAATAAAATATGCGCTGAAACTCTCATAGGAAAGAGCTTTAACTTCAAATACGGCAATTGCACCATTTACTGGACAGGACGACGATAAGATTGGCGTCCCGTTGACGACACGAGAAGACTGGAATGCCGTTCGCACAATACTACCCAATTATTGGGCTTCAAACGTCGACCAAACCCTCCACATCGACATCTATCGCGACTACTTCTCTATCCGAAGTCGAGCCGCAAGCGACGTATCCTTCGCAGCCCACGAAACGGTCAGAGATTCAAGCGTTGATGAAGCCGCGCACAGCCCTCATAAGATTCACATCTCCAGACATCATTCGAGAGATCATAGTTCAAAATCCGCGTCTACACATGGAGCCAAAAAGAGAAAGAAGACTTTCATCCTGCGCGTCCAAAAGAAGGCAAGCTGCTTGCTGGCCATGTGTATCCTTGCCGGGTTGAAAACGCACGTCTCCTAACCAGAGACTCTCTGACCCTTTCCCCCATCTACCACCGGACCCCCCACAGGTGAAACCTTCATTCCCCCAGCAACAGGTCCCCTTTATCGAGAAACCCATCGATCGCATCCTCAAACATGAGCACTCGCGGCCATCATGGGAGCGATGATGGCCAATGACGACCGCATGGATGCACTTTATGGGGGCTTTATCATCGATTACTGCTGTGATACCTACGTGAAGGAGTGTAGAACGGCGAGGGCGTACCCTCCTATATTCTGGTATCTGGCGTAACAATTGCTTGGCGGACCTCGGCTAACCACTGAAACGTATGGGCAGCTAGTCTTTGGCAAACTTGTCTAGTGACATCTATTTCACAAGACCGCATCGTCTTCTAGGAAGACATTGCACAATTCCTTCAAGATATCCACGGTGGGTGGAAGCGAAATTGGAGGAACCGATGCATGAGGAAAGGCGCCAGCTACGTGGAGGGTTCGGTAGGAGTGGCAGCATGGACGATGGGATTTATAGCCGTCTGTGGAACTTATAGCCGTCTGTGGCTATCGATTGGTGGATATATCTATAAACGCATGGGAGACTCTGCGCCGCTGTTTCGACTTCAAGTGGAAAATCCGTCTGAGTGTGGCAGAAGGATACGGCGCACCGACGGAGCAGGGAGCCCGTTCTGGCTCCTCATACATACTACGAGAGGCGCAGTACAGAGGAGCCTGAATTGGGCGCCCTGACACCGGCAATGCAATGCCCTGCTAGATTGCGTGCTAATGCTGCAATCTTCTCCGCCAACAAGGCTTTATCCCACTAACAAAACATGTCAGTGGACAGAATAATTAGCCACGCTAGCAGCACGTGGGAGAGGCTGCTCACGTCATTCGTCACAATATGGGTCAAAATATACTCCCAGGTGCCCGCTCAGCCTCCTGCGGGCTACAGAGGAAGCAGCGTACTTCGCCATACAATCGACAAGGTGAGACCGTTATTTTCCACTCGGCTGCTGCTTCGTCTATATCGACACATAAATAAAGTAGATTAAAAAGATTTGAAGCCATTTCCTTCGATTCATGCGTTGATCATCATAGCCAAAGAAACGGTACCGGCCGTTAGCGCAGAAAAAGTACGCTCTAAATGTCTTTCACAAACCCAACCTCGAATACACGCTCCGTTGGCACCTTCAGCTGCGCAATCTTATTCCTCGTATTCTCGCGAAGCCAGAGAAAAACATGCAAGAGCGTTTTCCGGAAAACGTTGCCGGTAGCGGGCACTTTGAGTTGAGACTTGCCGATGATATAGAGAGTTTGGTGGTTGTAGGCTTCCTTCAGCTTCGCGAGAGCGGAGGAGGTGTTTTGTCGTGAGTAGTCAACAGGGTTTGTGGAAGGAGGCGCACGGAACGTCACATGCTCTTCAGTGACATCATTAGAGAGTGTATCCATGGTGTTGGGGTCGTCGTTATCGATATCTGTCGATGATGTCGTAGCAGTAGCGGGAGAGTCTTTCAATCCATCTTCTGTCTGCTCGTGTCCCGTGACGCCGTTCATGGTCGGTCGGGATATGCTCTCATGGATGATGAAATCTTTGATCTGTTCGTAGATCAAGGATGCGAGGTCCGGGTTAACGACCACGTCGCTGTAGCCATGACGGACGACCAGCCGGTAGCAGTTCGGTAACGCAAGCCTCGAGACATTATAGCGGTCTTCCGCGGGGACAGATGGTGTCTCAAGGGGTCGCAGATGAAACAAGACCATGACATCGGGAGCGGCAACGAGTTTGATCAGGAATTGACTAAAGACCGGCGGAATCGTTGCGCCGTCTTTGTCGAAGAAGATACCGAAGCCCTTGATGGCGCTAACCGTACCACTGCCGTATCGTGGTGCGAGTTGGACCGTACCGTCTGCTTGCTTTTTCACGAAGTGAGTGGTTGGGAAGCGGTCTGCGGCTTCAGCAGCCCATTGCTGCTCTTTGCCGAAGCGCCAGAGGATGAAGAGTGCGGTGAGAATGCTAGAGAGTGTCAGTGTGAACCAGGCCCCGTCGGGAACTTTTGTTAGAGCGGATGATAAGTAGACGCCGTCGAGACAGGATATAGTGAGCCATGGGAGAAAGACCCAGTAGGGGCTGATCCGCCAAACGAACATGGCTGCTAAAGAGACCATGCATGTATCGAAGAACGTGACAAACATGACGCAAACCCCATAGGCGTTCCCAAGGGAGGTGGTGTTATTATATATGGCTGCGACCAAGACAGTCCCGATCATGAGGAGCCAATTGACGATTGGCACATAGAGCTGTCCATGGAAAACCTTCGAGGTATGAACGACCTTGACTTGGGGGAAGTATGAGAGCTTCATTATCTGGGCCAACAACTGCGGAAATATCAGTATCGACAATCAGAACAGCTGAGTATGCTCCTTGCCTGAAACGTAGCAGTGATGATAGCCTGGGAAGCTACGATGGCCGCTAAAATGGCAATTATCAGTGAAGGAATAACCCAACCAGGTGGAACCGAGTTGAAGAAAGGATTCGAGTATGCAGCCGGATGGACGCTAATAAAGGCCGCTTGGCCGATGTATGCGAGGAGAAGGCAAGGAAAGGTGAAGCCCAGCCAGCTGATCTGGATCGCCCTCATGCTGAAAGCTCCCAGGTCAGCGAATAAAGCTTCAACCCCGGTAAAGGCCAGCAGAACACCCCCCAGACTCTTCCATCCATCGGTCTTGTTGCGAATCAGATATTGGAAAGCGTATCCCGGGTTGAATGCAATCAATACTGAGTGATCGTGCTTCGCGAGATTGAAGATACCGAAGCAGGCGTTGAAAAGCAACCAGATGATGACAATTGGCGCAAAAGCGGTAGCCAGCTTGCTGGTCCCCAGTGGTTGGATCAGAAATAGTAAGAATAGTATGCCAGCAGTCGTTCCTACGACCACCGAGTTCGTGATGGTGGGGACGACCACGCTGAGTCCTTGTACGGCACCAAGGACGGACTGGGCCGGGGTCAGGACTCCGTCGGACATGACCATTGACACGGCAAGTACTCCGATTGTCTTCAACAGCCCTTTGGCGATTTTACTATGCTCGATGCCGTGGCGTATCCTGCCGCCAGTACCTTCCAGATCGCCAGTATTGAATCTCCTCATCTGTATTAGAGAGGCCTCGCGCGGATCACGATTTGTAATATTGATCTGGAAGATGGTCAGTATTTCTATCGACAATTGTAGCATGATACTTGCATAACGACTTAGTAGAGAGTATGTGCTGAAAGTTCCCCCTTCTCCATTGTTGTCTGCGCGAAGGATGACGAGGACATATTTGATAGTCACCATCAAGGTGAGGGACCATATCACGATCGACAGAACTCCAACCAGGTCCTTATAGCTAGGTGGCTCTTTGAAAGTGGAAGAGTAGACGTACAGAGGACTGGTTCCAATGTCGCCATAGATGGCACCAATAGACTGGTAAGAAAGCCAGAATAGAAGTCTGCCGTGAAAGACTTCTTTCTGTCTAAAGTCGCCTGCTCGCTGGAGGCCTGGGTCATCATCCTCTGGCTCTCTGTCTCCGTGCTTCCAATTCCAGGCATTGCTCCGAGCGTGTGAGGCCGACCGCGAGAAGGTTCGGGTAATGTCGCGCATGTTATAGATTCCATCTTTATTTTCTTCGCTGCTGGTGGACCTGCCAGTCAACGTGCGTCGAGGGATGCGAGTATAGATGCTGTCATCAGCCGCAGAACTGCTGATCACAACACCCTCGCCGTTCTTCTCCTGCGACGAATGAACATTGTCCGCAAAACCGATTGTAGTGGCCATATCGAACGATAGCCGGGGTATGCGTGGTGGGGCCGCAAGTTGACGGGTGCGTAGGGTTTCCGGGATAATGAGGTGCTTCCAGATGGTCGTCTACACACTCGCAGCGGTGAATGTTATTGAGCTGAGTGGATGTTGTCCATGATCTCCAACGAAGGAGAACAGATAACAGATAGAAAAAGTGTTCAGAATGAAACAGTGTGGTGGGGTATTTATCTAAGCCCGCGAGGCTGTGGGTCAGAAAGGCCAGACACATCCTGCTTTCCTGCTAGGTAACAGCCACAATTCAGGCTTGACTTGTTGGGAATATGCGTGAAATCTAAGGTAGGTAAGCTTAGGAATGTATTGATTGTCAAATGTCAATAGATAAGAAGTACCATATGTTGTATGTACACGCACACACGCTATCTCCCCACTCCCTAATCGATAGCGGGTTACATAGACTTCGCTACATACGTGCTTACTAACGTCTAGCGCCGTATTTATTCTCCTACTCTCCGAAGTGATCCTCGATTTGAGATCTCAGTCGGGAGTTAACCCGGTCAGGCTAGAAGGGATCACCTACTGATCGTCCAGCCCAATGGGACTTACCGCCCGGAGTTTCGATTTCCTTACTCCCGGGCAATGCTCTAGGGCTCACTAGTGGCCAAAAATCTGTATTCTGCAAGTCAATATACCGGCGGATTCTGATAATATAGAATATTGAAAACCAAAACGCCTTTAGTCTACAGCTGTAGAGATAAAGGGCATGGATGGTTACTAGGTGAACCCTTCTAATGCCATCTAATCGGGTTAGCGTCAACAGAGATGCTACCTAACCTCATAACGCTAACAACTTCACTTCTGACTTCCCTCTGTTCTGGCTTCCCCACACTCCAGCATCCATATTTGGTTCCAAGCATCCACCTAGCATTCATATTTGGCTCCCTCTGAGCCTCCAATTGCCGATCCGGCCTTCTCGATCTCCGATGCAGCTTTCACCATTTCGAGTGTATGTACCTTTCCAGCTCGAACGGTAAGCATATACCTTTGGAAGTTATGCGCATTTCAGGAAGTATATATACTCGGAGTGTACATACACGAGAAAGGTATACTCGCTGCTGGAAAGGCACTGGAGCACTGGAGAGGTATATATACTGCAACATATAATGTTTTAAGATAACCGTCGAAAGGAATTCTATGGCTGGAGACACTCTTCGGAAGCCGTCAGATTTGTCCACTCAACTGAGGAGATTTCTAGAATCAGGAAGATACTATAGTAGCAATCAGAGATAAGCTGAGGCAAGAGATCGATTATTACAAAAATAACTATCGCGGCACTTGATATTCTCTTTCAATTGGCCGGCAACGCCTTTGGTGCTGTACAGCTCCTATATGTTATTTGCTGTCCCGAATCACTAATCTATACCTAGGGTGCGGTGACCCTTAGAAAGTAAACATTACCGCGTCATCCTTCCATACTACTTTTGGAACTATTAGACGTTATTCGACGTAGACCTCAAGCGGCGTTTCATCCGACAATATAATTCTCTCGCCGGAGACGTCGCAAAATTAGCAGAAGTGGTCTTCGCTGTCAAGGAGCGATTAGCGCACGCGGTGGAGGGATAGCAGAGCCAAAAACAGGACTTTACCGCTGGTGATAGGGTAAGTGAGGATGCCTGCATCTTGCTGTTCTTTTCATTGCCGCTGATGGTCGCAGACATCTTAACAGTAAGAGAACTATTCTGACTGTGGAATCTATATGGTATACAATACAGATTATCTCGCCTCCAACCGAGATCCCCTAGGGGAGCAGATAGACGGTACTCAACTTCGACATCGCCACCTTGGACGTCTTATCGAACCAGAACGTCAAGGGAGGAGCGAGCGGCAGATAGTAGAGATGGTCCTGCCTCCAAACAAGACACTCAGAATCAAACAGCGCCGTGTACTTGACGACGAGGAGCCAGGCCAAGACCAAAGAGTAGCTAAAAAGAGCTGCAGAGTGGACTAGATGCCCCCATCGCATTCGGGTCCCTTATCCGTATGGATCGAGTAGCCGAGCAACCTCGCCGCAATCATCTCTAGGCACGACTATAGAACAATCATGCAAAAAAACTAGGAACGCGCGGAAGCGCTGCTCTAGACAATCAAACCAATCAAAAGTAAGGAAGTCACGACTGTTTCCACAAAGCAGTTGCTTTAAGCGCAAAAGGGTTCGTCAAGCGAGAGGCACCGAGCAACATAGGACTATTCGACGGCTAGAACGATCCGTCGACTTTGTCGAGCGGGTCTAACCCTCACCGTCACCCTTATCCATTGCCGCTCCGAAATTATTGCGCTGGCTACTATTTGCACTCCATCTCGCTTCTGTGGGCGCCTTCATGGACTAGCTGCTAAGATAAATGTAGGTGTAGTCTAAACGTATATTTAGTACACTTATATAGATTTCAGGCTTTGGCTGAACATCGAGAATTTAGTTATTACAGGGTGGCAAGTATAAGAGCAGATGTAAAACTAGAGAAGCGTACTGTAGAGATTCTGTAATAAATAAGGGTGGTGGTATAATGGGGTTATGAATTAATGAATGTTATCAAGGAAAAGTACGAAGCTGCAGATCAAAACACCATAGTAGTACATCTTATCGTCAACATTGTCTGTGTCCAATAAGCCTCAAACTAGTTCCAGCCCGGCTCAACTCATCTCTTGCCATCAGTGATGCCCATTGGCCCCATTGTTATTCTCCTGGAACGTCATTACGTTTTGCTTCAGCGACGTCACTCCATTTGTAGACGCCCCGGCCGCACCATCTCCATTCTTGTTCCTCCCAGTCGGCTGGAACGAATCAGGCGTCGGCTTCAGCTTGCTCTGAAAGATATCATTCGCAACACCAATTCCCAAAGGCACTCCACCGATTGGGAAAAGGCCAGGACGATCTGCGCGAGGGCCACAGGTGTTGTACCTCACATCCTGAGAGGCTTTGTAGTCAGTAGTACCATTTTGTTTGATATTGGTAGAGGCCAATACGTCCCTAGAGGCAAAGGCGTCGAAACGCCAGTGGACGCCGAGGAAGACGCGGCTGATCGCGGTGTCGTACATGGCATCCCAGAGGCTGGAAAATTTGCGCGGAACGCGGGTACGGATGGTGCCAGGTTGATCAGTGATGGGGACGTTGGGATCATATGTGTTTCGGAGATCGCGGCTTACGCCGTTGAGCTCTTCGGAGACAAAGTCGAAGGCAATGTCATCCGGCGCATCATCGGCGAAGGTAAGGTTATCTCGTCCTTTGTAGTAGAGGCGGGCGGCTTGGAAGCCAGCGCCAGCAAAGGAGGCATGGCCAGAGGGATCTTGGCATTGATCAGCCAAGGAAATGAGTGAAAGAAGGACAAGTACTCACATGCTGGGAAAGGAGGTTTTATTGGGATTTGATTGCTGTTGGTCTCCGGTGCGCCGAGAGTGAGCCAGAACGGATCGGCGAATGGAGTGTCATCTTCACGCACGCCGGAGAGTGGGCGCCAGAATTCGAAGTTGTATTTCTCCCGCCAGGCAAAGATTCCTACGTCTGCCAAAGACGCATTGAACAGCGCAAAAAGGCGAACGAAATCGGCGTTCGTTGCTTCATCGACGACGCCGGCTGGTCTCTTATCAAATGCAATCTTACGCATGATCTGATTGAAAAGCCGGAGAGGTGTACCAATGAGATTAGAGCCGTCGTAAGCCCAGAAGAATCCACTGACTGTCTGTTCAGGGGTTCGGCGTGTCGTATTGAGCGTTTGGGCACCGCCTTCACGATAAACGTCGTCGAGGACAGAATAATACTCCACGGGATCGTTGCTAGGTGGATCGGCGAGCACATGGTCCGTTGAAGCGCCATTCACTGAGCCTTGAACGGCAAGCCGCTTTGCAGTCAAGCCGTAGAAAGGTGCTTGGTAGATGTGGACCGCCTTTTTTGGTCCATTGGGATCGTTGATGTTGACCGGGACAAGCCTGATTGGGTTCGTGGGATCGTCATCGAACTTGAATTTGCCAGGAGTGGGACGATAGGAGTCTTGGTCGAAGCCGGGCTCACTAGATTTGATGGCGAGGAGGCTAAGTATGGCATTGCCGACTGCAACACCAAAGCGATAACTTGACGAAAGCGTATCGAGATTCGGGAACGCGGTTACAGCATTTTGAATGAATTGAGCAAGCTGGATAGTTGAAGCAGTAGCCACATTCGAGCTTGAAGTGGTGTACTGCTGCATGAGGACAGTATTCGCGGCTCCAGCCACGGCTAATCTGGCATCAGTTGCGCCGAGGGTTGGTGGCAGCTTGACCTCTCCTTCAGTAGATGAGAGGTAAGTGGTAAACTTTTGATCAGGGTTGATGGCGAAGTAGGCATCATGAATAGCCAGGTGAAGGATGCCTAAGGCTCTTGCCGCGCCGGGTGGACCATTGTTGGGGCCAGCAATGGTGACCACAAGCCTGTTAAGATCAAGCGCAACGCTATTCCAGTAGAGGACGTAATTTTGATTGTATTCTTGGGGCTCGTCGACAGGAGGGAGGATAACCATGCTGACGGTTTATTCTTTCCTCGGATCTGTATGTAAGATGTTAAATGTCCCGAACGGGTGTCGTTGATCAGCTTTCTTGGCTTCAAGTTCAGTACTGCTTACTTTATTATTGGCTGTTAGCAGGCCAGCTGGCGTGTTTCTGGAGAAGGTTTGCACTGGTAGATTGGTAAAGTAAAGGGGATATGAAGCTCTGAAGTCTCTCCTCAATAGTGAATACTTGAAGTTGCCGCCAATAAAACAGCTTTAAATGGAGTGTTGGCTAAATTCCCAGCTCTCGATTGAGTTTGATACTGATGGAGGTTATCGAATCGATTGCTTTAGGTGAAAATGAATTAAGTGACAGCAGGCAAGATGGCTCCTCTTATAGCTGGGTCATACAGGGATGTTGGCCAGACACTACACCCTACAGCCATAGCGTGATACTCGATATGCTGACCGTCAGATCAGCCCTGTTACATTGGTGCTTGATCCGACAGAAAACGCGACATGCTGATAGAACATGAAATGGTCTTGGAGGGTGGAAGAAAGACTCAGCCTCTGCGTCGACCACGCTGTATAGTCCATATGGGTCGGTCATTGGCTGAAACTTTTCAGTACCAGGCCATTTTTGCGTGGGGGAAGCTCCTGCTGCCTTGTATACGGCTCATCTTCGTGTTGGAAAATAATAGAAGCAGCTAATGGCTTATGTGGTGGCTTTTTGGTAGTTACTTGGTGCTCCGTACGTACTTGGCAGCATCAATAATAGGATCTTCCAGAGGTCTTGTGATGCAGCTTCTTCGAAAACAATCAGCTCCGCGAAAAGCTGAAGATGAGAGTAACCTATCCCACTCCGCATTTAGGCCAGTAGTTTGTAGGCTCAAGGAGGCCAGACGTTGTAATCCTCTGATCTCAATGGCTTGGCTTTAGCAAGCCTTGAATCCAGTGCGGTTGATGTACAAATGAACCGGACAGTCCCGAAGCAATCGCAGGCACCCTTAATACAAATTCAACAGAGATGCAGCATGTCTCACCCGGGAAAAGCCCGACAAGGCTAAAGAGGCGCACGTATTACTTTAGAACGAGATCAAATCATGAGCTAGAAACCATGATGTCTGGGCAAGCATTTTGAGTCCTCACGTCAGAGCGGATGCGGTCTTGGTGATCAGCCGATTTAATTCGCACTTGACGTTCAGCCGCACTCAGGCTTTCTTCTCAGCCTTGAACACCTTTATCATGTGTGGGTCCCTTGCTTCTCTCATTCGCTTCTTGACTTCACTAGACCCTGTTGTATGTGTAGCAGTAGGTGCAACACGTACTACTATACAATACTTGATCTCTATCTAGTATCCCATGCCCTGGCGAGAAGTCACACCCTCGCTTGAGTACCCCGATATCGTTTAGCGGCTGCGTTACCGTGGTTACCTGCCACTAAGCGCTATCAAGGAGGTGTTTACTTCTCACCCAATTTAGGCGATATTTGGCATTGATTTAGGCCTTGATTTGATACTTGCACCAGGAGAAGACCCAAAACAGCCATAGAATTAGATGAACCGAGCCTTGTGCAAACAGTTATGGTAAGAAGTTCTATCTGGTCCTAGGCGTTGGAGATCATCATACAGATCATTTATTCATGTATTCAGAGCACCACCGCGCCGTGAATGAAAATTTCACCGATACTATGTCTGTTCTACAGGATTTCACATTTGCTAGGCATGCCACACGGCCCGGACTTGGTCTCTTCAGGTGTAGTCTGTTGCGTAGCAGGCGCTCCAGCGTTATTGTTCACATGCTCCGGATCGTTGGTCCCCACAGTCGTAGCCTTCACACCATTATCATCATCGGTCGTAGTAGTTGTAATCGCATTTCCATTGGTTGTTTTTGTCGCTCCTGCTGGGCCTGTTGATGTCGCCGCTACAGCTACAGGCTCTTGTTTCGCCGTAGTAGTGTTGGCACTGTCATCTAGTCATGCGAAATTGACCTTGGACACGGCTTGGTAAAAGGAATGGCCGTGAGTTTCGGCGAGTTCGAGCTCTCTGGCGGTGGGCTAAATAACATGTCAGAAGGTTGTAGTAATAGTATGGATAAAATTGAAAATGCTTTACCGTGCGGGAGCCGTCGGCGCCCTGTTAACCAATGTCAGTCAAGTCTCGACTTCAATTGCCCACTCAGCCGCACTTACAGCAAAAGTTCCAGCACCCCATGGGGTACCACCACGGACCTCGTCAAGGTTAGCAAGCGTCTGGAACGCGGTCTTGTATCCCAACGGGACATAGATGATGCCGTGATGTGCGAATGTGCTCATTGCTGCGATAGCGGTGCTCTCCTGACCTCCTCCTTGAGTTTCCGTAGAGATGAATAAGCCTCCGTATTTGCCCCAGTAGCTTCCGGATTGCCATTGCTTGCCAGTGTGATCCCAGAAGGTCTTCCACTGGGCGGGGAAGTTGCCATAACGCGTGGGAATGCCGAAGAGGAAGGCGTCGTATTCTTCGAGCTTGTCCGGGGTGATGAAGGGGATGGACTCGTCTTGCCCGGGAGCGTGCATTTTGCTGAGGACTTCTTGGGAGAGAGTCTCTTTGACTCTGTGTGGGTGATTGTTAACGTCTACTCCAGCAAAAGGTGGACGGAAGCCATAAGAGTAACAATTCAAAGAATATTCTTCTAGTACGAGGTGCTGAAGGAAGGCTCACTGGTAAAGGTCGACTTTACCCCCGGCGGCCTCAATGCCCTTCTTCTCGGCTTCGGCGATCTTGGCGATGTGCCCGTACATTCAGTACTGCACCAATTGAGTCAGTCTTTACAGTGTGTGCAGCAAACGCAACCTGCATTGTGGTGCAAAGGGCGATGTGGTTCGGCGGGGTAGCTTAAAAACTTACGAAGATGATTGCAATTTTGGGAGCCATGATTGCCAAATTCTCTTTGGAATGAAGCTTGATGTATAGTAGCTAGAGCTTCAGTGAAGAGTGCGAAGTTGTTGGAGCGAGGGTGATGCTGATGTGGTGCGAGAAGGTAGAAAGCGCGAGTGCCATTGTCTTTTATCATCGGCCTCACTCGCGAATACTTTCCACAGTTACCCCACCTGATTATCAAAGCACCACAAATCAAAAGCTAAGCGTCTGTCCCGCTGCTGACAAACACAAAATCTTGCAGCTTAGTACTTAGTATGAAAGGCATCGGCGATTGGCTCGGTGGCACACGGGACAGCGGTACCTGCATTGCGTCATTGCGAAAAGAGCCCTGGGTATTACCTCACAAAACACCCCGAGGTGCACAGGGTTGCTTCTTAATAATACTCTAGTCACAGGGTATCTTTGGATCGGGTCGGGTTCTTGGGAACGATTGGAATCTTTCATCCATCCTCAGTCCCACGGGCGCTCCCAAACCTGCCCCCAAAGCCCCCCATATCCCTTTTGAAGAACCGACCGATGTTCCTAAGGTTCTCGTTCAAATTCCCCGTTTGTGTCTGCCCCGAACCGTCCGGACTCATAGCTCTCCGCTGCTGAGGCGGTGGACTAGCCATCCTGGAATCTGTGGGCGTGCTTGACATAGATCCCAGCGCCGGGGTACCGAAGCGGTCCACCCCGTCTCTTGCTGCCATCATTATGGCGTTACCGAAGGTAGAGGGATCGAAGCGGCCGGGGAGACTAGAAGTGCTAAGAGATGTGGCGGACGAAAGGGATGGTAGACCTGTGGGCAAATGGACACCTCCTCCAGTGGTACTGTTGGCGCCGACGACTAGAGGTGTCAGTAGAGGAGAAGATTGTTGAAGACTCTCATTCCTTGGACTGGCACGATGAGCTTGGAAGAGCTCGACTAGGTGAGCTTGGTCCTGTTTGCGTATTCCCTTGAGGTCGAGGATCTTCCGAAAATTGGTGTCGGTTTTGTCAGCAATATGGATTAGATAGGCTTGGACAAGGGCTTCGGGTGGGGAAGGCCGCACTTGGAGGGTCTTAAGGATAGGGTCGAGGCGGGACATAGACTGCGAAACTCGTTTGATGTAACCTGGTGGAGGTGCGGTGCCAGAAGGGGCATTGAGGGTGATGAGCTCCTCAAAGCCTTTCTTGAGGACGTAGATATCGAGGAGCATCTACAACAGTTTAGCAAGCGCGTCATGTCAGAATCAATGAAACATACCTGCTCAGCGCCAACCTCTGAAATAGGCTTGCATTGGAACATGTTAGCAATGTAAGCGTTTGCTGTCAGCTCAACGACGTTGTCGCAGAAGGCTCTCGCATATTGCTGCTTGGCCAACATCGCCAATATCTCTGCTGCCCTGGTCTTCACCCTTGAAAGCATCTCGGCTACGTATGAGCTCTGGTCGCCAACACTGTCCATCTTGCTCCAGCCAGTGTTGCGCATCTCTCTCCAGGTGGGCTCGAGATCGATCTCTACCCTTCGCACCAAGGCACGGACCGTCGCACTGGCAATACCCATGAAAGCGTCCGCTTGGCTTTGTAGGTCAATGCTAGGCTTTAGGTCATTGTCAATTCGAGATTTGATCTTTTCCTCCAGCTGCATGCTTGTATTGTAGCAATAGTCAGCAGTATTGAGCACAAGCACAAGGTCCTCTATTGGTGGCGTCTTTGAGGGTGTTTGCCCGCTTGGACGTTCGCTGACATAGTACAGAAGGATCTGCTGTGCGTATTGATCAAGGTACTTGGCAAATACTTTTGTCAATTCTACTAATCGGGCTCCGGGGGAAAGCTTAGCACACTGTGCCAGTGTTAGGCGATAGAAATTGAATAGCTCAGTCGACGAGGAGACGACCATTTGCGGAGTAAATTCTTCGTCAGGCTGCCGGGGAGGCTGTGCTCGGTACTTGGGAATCAACGTAGATAGGTGCTTGTCCTGAGCTTCTACCCAGATACTCAAATATGGTTCAAAGGCTTCGGAGATGGCTTGACTGAAGACAGGTGACTTTTCATCGTTTGAGCTCAAGGTATCCATGGATGCGCGAGATGTAGTCATAAAACGTTTTTCCAAGCTGTGCTCAAAGTCCAGAGTTTCCTGAAGGCACGATAGTAAAAGGTTCACGTCCAACGTCTGCCCATTGGCCTTTCTTATAGACCTTTGTAATATGCCCTTGAAATCTTCCCTTGTGCTTTCGCAAAATGCATTCGCCAGCAGCTCGTTGACGCGCCATGAAGGCGGAAACATAGCAGCGTGTTCGTCGTCGTAGGTCTTCAGCATCCTCTTGAACCACGAATACCTCCTGGAGATGTTGTCTAGCGACCCGGCCTCCTCACTGCCCCTGAACAGCTGGCGATACTCCCGCAGCTGGGTATTGCAGTACCACGTTATCAGCCTTGATCGTGCATTATCTCCCAGTGCGTCCATAACTACACACGCCTCCGCAAGCATCCCTCGCCTCTGTGCAACCTCACCCTTCGCAAAATTGACCTCAAAGTCCTCACACACCTGCTCCAGCATTTCCCTCTGTAGATCGCTAACATTCCTGCTAAGAGTAGCGATTTGGTCAATCGAGCGATAACTCTTGAAATGAGCCATGAGCTGTATTACCGCCTGCAACAGCTGTGCACATTCCCTATACTGTCTCGAGCTACTCAATCCTCTCAACTGCTCATAAGCCGTAGTGAGCATCTGCAGCCTCTTCAAAGCCGTCATCGAATGGGTCAAATTTTTCTTCGTATTATCCAGCCGCTTGATGTCGGCGGTCATCTCTGTTATCGCTTCTTCTGTCTCGATGGCTCGTTGCCTAACGCCCTCGACCTTCTGGAAAAGCTCGGCCAAATCCGCCTTGGCGACCTGAATACGTTTGACGCTGTCGACATCGGATCTGGACTGCTGCTGCAAGTGGATGGAAATCTCGTGATCGAGGTCCTTTTGGTAGGCTCTAAGGGCTCGAGCGGCCTTGGGGACGTATGAAAGGCTCGAAGGGTGGGAGAATATGGCATTGAGATCTTCGACGGGATCATAGTCGGCTACGGTATAAGTCAGTAATGCGCTAGTGGAAGAGTTGTCCAAGATACCAGAGTCTAGTGAGCTTAGAGATGTAGCGTTCCCAATCAACTGCGGCATGAAGTCTGTGCATGCATGTACAGCCCCAAAGCGTAAGGATGAGGAACACTATCAACCAGCAGAGAATGTGAAGGCTCTCACAAGATTTGCGAAGAATGGGGAGAATCTTGAGCAGACCTTCAGCATGAATACATCTGGCCCGTATGCGCCAAGAAACTTGGCTTCACCTCGTTATACCCTTTGTATGATAATCTTAGATTCTACGATGTATGCATTTATACTCACATTAATCAAGTGCTGATCCGTTGGATTCAATGCTAGCTGTAGAGGGACTCTATGCTAGTAATTATTCAATTCAGGCATATTTGGCATTCTGACCGTGTAACAATCTCAATCCTGAAACCTTTCGAGCCAAGTCATACACGGGGAGGTTGGCCATAATTATACAACACGGTTGTGGCCTCCGAGATCTTTATTCTGCATTTGCGGGCACCTCAAGCGTATTCTTCCCTTGGAGGAATCCAAATTATTGGATCATGCTTATGCCCATCACAGATATCGATCATGTCTCTAATACACTCATAGGTTGCGCCATCCTCGAAAGATGTCCGATGACGCTCGTTCCGAAGGCTCAGAAATCGCTAAGAAGGATGCAAAGACCGGAACCCTGCCTCGACCAAACCTCTCGTATCATTGCTGTCGCCTGTCCCAGTCCAATAGAACAAGCCTCCCAGAGTCCTCTGCCTAGCATAGTCTGCTTTCACGCGCACAGTGTTATGGTCATCATAGGTCACAAATCCACCATCGCCACCAACACAACAGACAGCGGTCACTTCCTCATCGTAATGAACGACAGCGTCGGGGCGAGGCAAGTCCCTATATTCGAAGGTGCCTTCCTCACCACCATGGCCGCTATAACGTGATCCGACGCCGTTGGCTCCCAGGAATGATCGTCCATAGGCTGGGATACCTAGTAGGATCTTCTCCGATGGTACGCCTTTCGAGATAAAATAGCTCACCGCCGAATCTCCAGAGGTCCGTGCGGCATCGTTGTGAGGATTCTTTGGACTGTAGAGCTGAGCGTGATGACCGCAAACATCAGTCCACGGGCCAGAAAAATCGTAGGTCATCAAGTTGATGAGGTCCAGATATCTGGAGGCTTTGCCAAGATCGATGTCCTTCAATGCCCATGCGCCCGCAGGTAAAGCTGAGGTGAGAAGATACTTTGGAGCAGGCAATTCATCGCGCAAAGCGGCAAGCATCTGGACGTAGTGCTGTCCTTGTGAAGGATCAGATGGGTATTCCCAATCAACTTTGATGGTCAGTAATCGTACAGAAACTAGCTTTGCTGGAACCTATTACTGTCTATGCCGTCCAAACCATAGGCGTCGACGATGTGTCTGGCATTTCGCGCAAATGTCGACCTAAGAATGCCATCGCTCGCGACGATAGGAAACGATGCGCTACTCTCCCCTCCCCCTCCAAGCGAGATGATGGTCTTGATGTGCGGATATCGCGTCTTGATAGACCTCAATTCATTGATGCATCCTTTCACGCCGTCGATTTCTATCTCCGTGTCTGCATAGTTGTCCGTGAACTGTTGTGGCATCAGTCTTGAAATAATCGCTAGCTAATGAACCTTGCTTACGAATACGGTACCATTATTTCTCACTCTGCATTATACCCGTCAACGATCAAGGATTAGACAACAACGGATGATTCACCTAGCGAATGCATAATAGATATGGGTTACATATTCCAGATTCAGTGAAGATGGGGGCTGCTTGCGGTATACTCTCCAATTCGGGTAGTACACAGCATTGATAGATGTGGAACTACCCGGGTTCTTAGCCTGGTCGGGGTTGAACGCTTTTTTGCTCTTGTATTTGAACAAGTTCCATGAGTGTTCGCCCATGCTCGGCTTCAAAGCTTGGAATCTCCTGGTAGGCTTGGGATTGAAGGATGGAGACGAAGACTGAGTAGCGTTCACAAACAGAACAATATGGAATGAAATGGAGAGTGCTGTTGCCTCAGAGTGAATAAGGCATCTGCTGGCACACAGGTGTTGAAGTCAGACACTGGTAAGAGTAGGGAATTTGGCAGTGCTCGCTCGGAGGCTAGGCAAGATTGTAATATTTCTCTATTTGTGGAGTGACAGGACTCGATTTCCCGTTGTCGTTCGGAGGGTTGGTAACAATAAAGTACTTTAAATAAGTAGGTACTATACTTTAGTCTTTGCCGACCTTTTCCGGTTAGCGTGTTACAGTGGTGCGCAGACGCCGGCAGCGCTTGAGACGGCTGAAGTCTTGGCAATATCAAAAGTGAGTCAAGCAAATTACGTGAAGTAATTTACTCTAATCATCAAGTCTCTCGAGTGAGTCGAGTATTTAAGGATCTCCGGTGCTGTCTCGAAAAGTAGCCGGCAATGTTGCCTTAGTCATCACTCTTGGGACCTGGAACATAATATCAGCCTGGATTCCTCTGTTAGTCAAGGAATACACACATCATGGCCGTTGCAATAGACCGTCGAGGAGCGACCCCAATGAACCTTGATCGTCAAGCACCAACCGAGTCCCATCCCGGCCCTATTGACAAGTTCGCCTTCTCCAAATTCCTCAAAAGCGAATACGGCTTTGGTTTGGACCCCAACCGCCCAATCTGTAAAGCTTTCCGTGAAGGTTTCTGTCCCCTAGGTACCGCGTGCCCCGACAAACATGGCGTCGCTCATTCCAACAACCTCGTATGCAAGCATTGGCTGAAGGGTTTGTGCAAAAAGGGAGACCAGTGCGATTACCTGCACGAATACAACATCCGAGGAAGGGCCGAGTGTACGAACTTCAATAAGACCGGATATTGTCTTGCTGGTGAAGAATGTAACTATCTACACGTGGACCCGGCATCAAGATTGCCGCCGTGTCCGCATTACGAAAAGGGTTTCTGTCCGTTGGGAGCAACGTGCAGTAAGAGACATGTGCGAAGGACGCTGTGCAGATTCTACTTGGCTGGTTTCTGCCCGTATGGGAGGCAGTGCAAAGAAGGGGTTCATCCCAGATTCCCAGAGCATCTGCCGAAGCCGAATGTGAAAGTGGAGAAGACGGCCGAGGAGATTGAAGAGGAGAGGGAGAGGTTGGCTCAAGAGGCTGAAAGGCAGGAGCAAAGGGAACTTGAGAGGTTCGACGGAAGTAGGTGGAGGGGACGGGGAAAGGGTCGGTTCAGTCGTGGTGGAAGGGGGCGAGGGGGTGAGGGATATGACAGATGAATTCTGCTATGAGCAACAGATCATGAAGGTATCAAGAGGTAGGAGAAGGATGCATGCTTCACAAAGTTGACCACAGCAAAATGCTACGTAAGTCCTTGGACTAAGCTGCATGGCCTAACCAAGAGCCTGCATTTGCTTTGAGGCAGGTCAAGATCATCTGGCGCGCCATGTGGGCTCAGCTCCTCTGGAAAGCATGGAGGGCATAGTACAACGACTAACAGGATCAAGGCAAGAATGTTTCGCAGGTATCGTTTGCTGTGTCATACTGAAACCTTACGACCTGAGTGCGCTTTACATAGAGCTGAGGAGTCTTCTGCGCCCTGGAGCGCCGATCCATCCATAGTCATCCAACATTATAACATATCTGTACCTGAGTAGAGAAGTTTCCAACATTTATTGTTGGCTCCGCAAATAGCCTAATCAGTCCTTTGGATGAATATACGCCTCTTCATCACTGTCCCTTTCACCCACTTTGTCCCACGCATCGGCACCTCCTTCAGAAGACCCTTCAAGCTCAGTCTTTTCAGCAGTCGGTATCTCACCGTCGTCGTTATGAGATCCCATCATCCAGCCCACAATACCACTGGGGACCCACTTCCCAACTAGATCATACGTTCTGCTGCCGCTTCCCACAAATATCGTCCCATTCCTTCCTTTGCCCCTTACAATGGCATCGAAGATCTCGTTGTGTAACTCCCGTAGAGAAGTTCCTTTCGCTGCTTTCTTTGCTAAACCTTGTTTCTCAAGCCTCTGCCTCGTTGCATCAGCGACAGAGAGGTGCTGGCTGATCACTAGTTGTTGCTGGTCATCGTCGACTGCAAGGCCGTAATCAAAGTTGCCCAACATGAACTGCACCACGTTCAAGTCCTGGCCTTGAGCCTCTTTCCGCAAGGTGTAGATGTACTGTTGAAGACCTCCCGCGATCACACTTTCCGCTGCGTGAGAAGCTGGCGCGAGAGAAGTAGTTATGGAGGGGGTAAGAAAGAGGATGCTGGATTTCTGGGATATCAGAAGCGGCATGAAGGCATACAGGGTAGTGAAAGGGGCAAGGAGGCGAGCATTCAGGGTGTCGGACCAGGTTGAAGGAGACAGAGAGGCGACTGATTTAGCAGGTAGAGCAGGTCCGGGGACGAGGATAAAAGCGTCTAAGTGCAGGGTGTGTGACGGCGCCTTTGGTATGGGATGCTGATGTTTAGTTATGTGGGCGGTAAACTTTGAGATGGCTTCGTTTGTAGAATCAGGCTGCATCCTCCTTTAGCATTCCTCTTCTACAGGCATTGACATACAATGAGCTCACCGATGTTATGTCCAAACTCAATGGCCGTATATCAGCTCTTGACTCTGACTGAATGATCTGTTCCTCCGACAAGCTGTCGACCGGTATGTAAACGATGAACCCCCGCCGCTCGAGTTCCCGGGAGAGCGATCGGGTGAGAGGTGAATGTGGCGACCCAGCAAGGACAACGACCTCCGTCCTGGAGCCATTCTTCGCCTTTTTCGCCCGCCGCTTGGCTCGATCAGATCTCCTCCGTCGCCAGATAATGAAGGCTCCGGTTCCGACAAAAGCGATCACCGCCGCTGTGACGGCGCGATGCTCCAAGACCCATTCTCGAGAACTTTCAAAGTAGCCAGGGGGGATTTTGGGTACCCTCCGCGCGGTGGGCGGAGGTGGTAGCGGCTTTATGTAGTCAGGAAGCCATGGCGAATCGCGCCATGAGTCTTTCAAAGAGCGGCTGACGCTTTCGAAATGCTTCTCAATACCTTCGGTAAAGAAATCAACTGAGTCGACTATGTAGGAGATATCGAACAAGCTTTGCTCATTGGAAGGCATTTTAAGGATGCACAGGATCTGAAGACAGGAGCTCGTAGTATGGTATCGTTGTAGGTCGTCACAAAGGCGGCTGAGGGGCAAGCCTCTAAGGTATATCCCCGCTATCTCCGCAAACGTTTAGAATAGTACGATCTTGTCTCCAATCAGAACGTGCTGAGTAAGCGTCGTACCTCGGGCTTCTTTCATCGCGTCTGCACCTAAAAGTCAGTAAGTAATGTAACTTTACTTCCCGTTCCTACCAAAAAGTCGGATTTTTCGACCCCCCACTGCAGGCTACCACAACGCAATAAAGATATATAGTAGGAGTGGGAATAGTTAATTTAATATGGGTAAATATCGTAGACGTGCCAGAATTTTTAGATACATCTTACTTACGGGCTAATACTTAGAGTAAGTACTACGTACGCATATTCACAGGTAAAATATATAAAATTACATAAAATCTGGCTGGTAGGGCTGATCGGAGCTAAGTTTTAGGGGTAAAGTTGACTTTCCGGTTCAGACCTTCGGGAGCAGAATTCATTCGTCTTGGCGACCGGGGTCTGACTAGTGAGACAAGTACGATCCCAGAAGGTCGTCTTTGAACCTGTACATGAATGTGCTTACGACACTCGCTGTCATGGCATTATAGTGTCATCATAGACGGGAAGTATGGAGACCATCTGGTGAGATGGATGCGGTGGGTGCTCTAACTGATTCTTAAGCAAGCTTCTCGACGCTTCTCTTATGTGCCTCTGAGTTTTACTATTAGATACTAGATCTCGATTTGGCCGGACATCTGGAGAACTCGATTTGTACGTTTCTGTGCTCCTATTCTCAAAATGGTCCTCGAAATAGATCCCTGTATTTCCGAATATCAGCATGAGAGGCACCGGGCCCGAGAAGCAGAGGCGTTGCAGACCCTACGCAAAGTCGCGTCGCTCGTCAAGCCCATAATGAGGCAGCGAGGATGGAAGGTCGGCGTTTTGACAGAATTCTTTCCCCAGGAGACGAACCTGCTAGGTCTCAACATCAACGCAGGTCAAAGGATCTGCTTGCGCCTCAGACATGCTGGTGACGAACGCCAGTTCCTACCGTTGGAGCAGGTCACCGATACTATGTTACACGAGTAAGCTTCTTGACCCTCTCTGGGAAGTCTTGTCTTAAACCTAGTCCATAGGCTCTCCCACATAGTCCATGGCCCACATGATGAGCACTTTCACAAACTTTGGAATCAATTGCGCGAAGAGCATGAACAGCTCATCCGAAAAGGCTACACAGGCGAAGGCTTTCTGACCGAAGGCCGCAAGCTGGGTGGTGGCCGCATTCCCATGCATGAAGCCAAGCGCAGAGCACGTGCTGCAGCGGAAAAGCGAAAGACTCTCACGGCTGGCTCCGGCCAGAAGCTGGGAGGTGCGCCGGTGAGACGGGGCCAGGATATTAGGAAAGTTATCGCAGACGCAGCAACCCGACGAGCAACTGTGACAAAAGGCTGCGCGAGCGGCACAAGTGCAGAGCGCGAGAAGGAGATAATGCGTGAAACGAACAAGAACGGGACGCGCACGAGAGCAGAAGATGAAGACGAGAACGAAGAAGCCATCATGCTCGCATTCATTGACCTAGTCCAAGAAGAAGAAAGGGAGAAATACGGCGCCGAATACAGTCCACCTAGCAGAGAGAACCCACTCGGTAGCCAAAGGGCACCGATAGAGATTAAATCAGAATCCAGCATTTCTCCTGACAAACCCCAGCAAAGATTTCTCGGACAGAGACCACCCATACCAGCCTCCTCCAAGCCTCCACCTCCCACCCAAGCCCCTGCACACCGCAGCCCCGCGCTCCCTCCACGACCAGTGGACGACTCCTGGACCTGCGGCATCTGCACCCTAGTCAACCCACCCAATTTCCTCTGCTGCGACGCCTGCAGTACCGACAAACCATCGCCACCACCTTCTCCAGCTGCAGCCCATTCAGGAAACACATCCGCGCCCTCAACGCGGGCCCTTCCAAGTTCGATCCGTGACGGCAATGCCAAGAAGGCTGTCAGATCGCTGATGTTGCTCGAGGCTACCACTGCTAAACAGCCGCGGAAACCGCTGGGTTGGCTGTGTCACAATTGCGAGACGTACATGGAGAGCGAGTGGTGGACATGCTCGCAGTGTGGGACGATGAAGCTAAGTTCGTGATGGCGATTGGGCGCTGAAAGATCTGTATGAATACGACATTATGATTGGTAATACTCGCGCAGGGACTCTACATTGCCGATATCACATGGGTACGTAAGTCTTTGAGATTCTGTCTCACGGCGTTCGAAAGACACAATGTATGAAGTGACGACTGAGATGGTAGTCATGAATCGACGAATGGCATAGCATTGGGCATTGATCGGCATCTAGACGGTTTCGTGTAAAGGAGAAGAGAATAGCGCATGCATAGCGTGGCGTCCACCTATCACAGGATCTCACTGAGGTAGGAACCATAGATATTCGATGTTGATGGTTATAGGTATTATTCGAACTTAATCAAGCCTGAGGCGGATAGTAATAATTGACGCTGGAATCGAACGCTACTGATCATCACTCGTAACCATGATTTTATCCCTCCTCCCCGAGCTCTTTTCTTCCCATTCTCGCGCCTTATCCAACCATTTTCTCCAGCCCTTTTTCTCGCTATAAGCATCAATACCACTGTATCCCTGACTAATCCGCTTTCCGTCTCCAGTAGGTACCGGGTCTTCCTGTTCATCATGGTAGTCGTCGCTTTCATACGATGGAAGACGAGCACCCTCTGTATCTCTATTTGCACCTGCACTGGTCGACGGGCCAGTGCCAGCCGAGTTGCTCCTCTGCATACTGACGCCGGCAGTGGAAGGTTTGCGTTGGGCATTTGCAACACCGAGCATCCGATCAGCTTTACTTGGTCTGCGACCAGGATACCCATTTTCTGCTCCTGGAGGGCTGGGGTCAATGTGCTGGTGGTAGTCGACGGAGTCGCCACGACTGGGGTTGTATTCATCTGTAGGAGTTTGTAGCTTTATGTTACCATATCGTTTCTGCTGGTTCGGGGGCATCGAAAACGGCTGCTGTTGAGGTTTCCCAATCTGCTGACTTCGATGTTCGAATTGCCGCCCCTTTTGAGTCCCCTCTTCGCCTATCTCATGCTCCAGTGGCGGAGTCTGGTCACGATACTGTCGTCGCTGGGTAACACCGAAGCTCCATCTTCGAGGGCGTGGCTGTGCCAGTTCTTCCTCTTCTTCGCTGTCGCTCGGTGTGACGCTTTCTCCTTGTCCATAGTTGCCCTGACCCTGGCGGCTAGCTAAGGAGTTTCGCTTCCTGCCTCTGATATTTGTTAATCGAGATACTAGACTCTTCTTTCTGAACTGGGCTGTATTTTCATCACCTTGGCCTTCGTAAACTAGGGCTGGGATAAGTAGGCGATACGGGACTGTGATGCCTGCGGGATCTTTCTGGTTGACTTCGCAATTGAGGACTACGTCTAATCCATGCTCAAGGTTGATGTGATCAGACAATTCATCATTTGGATTCCCCCTCGTGACAGCTTTCTCGCTCATATTGGTAGGGCGGCGATGGAAGTTGCCAGGCCTTGGAAGCGGTGCAGAACTTTGGGGAAGAGGCGCAGAGCTATGACGTTGACCTCCGTTGCCATTGACAGTGGCAGCCCTTTTGGGAATACTAGGTTGATGAGGGAAATAGCCATCGTTGTCAGGAGATTCTGGCGATGGTGGACCACCCGAGTCGTACCTGTTAACAGGAGGGTATTCATCCGATGGCGGTGGCCCTCTTCCAGAGAGTCGACGTAGAAGGTTACCAGGTTTTACATCACCACGGGTCAGCGACAGAGTCCTCTGCAGACGGGTCTGAGGTGGTGGAGACTCATCGCTTTCTGTCTCGGGATCTGATGGGGGTGGCGTTGGAGGAGGTGTAGAGCCTGGATGGTACTCTCTGATTGAGCACCAATTTCGGCGTGGTAGCAGACACTTGTTGTTTCTGGACTGTCCGCTCACGTCATGAGTGAATATTGGTATCATATTTTCGTCTGTGTCGTGATCCAGATGATGGGTTTTGTTACGCCTGTTGAGGATATCCGCCATATTGCCGGGTGGAGGCGTGTTAACGATAGCGGACGAGACTATATTGGCCATGTATCGGTGATCTTTATCCTTCGGTATCCTTAATCTGGGATTAGAGTAGAATTGGCCTACCGCAGCTAGATGAACATCGCCTCTACACAGAGTTTTAGTATTGTGAGTGTCTATGAGAGTCTCGAGGGTCTTACCCGAGTATAGTGACTCTGATTGACTTCTCCGCAGCCAACTCTTGAAGCTCTTGAATGAACCAATTACGCTCATGTTTATGGTTCTTTGCCGTCCAGTGATCGTCCAAGTCATCCAAGATTTCAACTCCACCGTCAAACTTATTGAGAAAGCCGCCAAGCATACCGGCTCGGCCCAAGTACTTGACTGGATCCATCACTCGGCTTGTAAGTAGGTTCTCGAGCCAGACCAGTCTAGGATACGCAATAGGTATGCCAAGCAAAACGATCAGATGTTTGGTTTCGCCCTCAAGAATCTCTCTTCTGCATCTGTCGAATATGAGGTCGTATGATGCCTCGCTTAAGACCTCTTCCCTCTGGGACGAATTAGCGTGATACCGAGGCGAAACCATATAATCACTTACCATCCGCTCGGTTCGACAATCAAGGGCGAGCAAGGTCATGTTCTTCCCAAGAGATACAAAGATACTCCGGCTCTTTTCATTGATGTATGGGCCAGGTGCAGCACCCATTAGCCAACTTGGCTCGTCAGCGCCACCTTCGTCTGGCACGCTCTGATGCTGGAACAGCATGTAATATTTGAAGGCCACAGCTCCAAGTCCACAAAAGACAGGGGTACTCATGAAGTGGTGAGGGTAGGACCCGAATCCATCGATGATATCTGTAACATGGCTGTCAGCGAGCAATCTGCGTGTACGAAAGGAGAAACAACGATTGAGTCTTGGGGACAAATCGAGCTTGACTCAAGGACTTACCGTGATCATCCCACATGTTGACCATTGGGATTTGAGAGTTGGCCATGCCAAAAAGGCCTTGGGAAAACCACATCGAGTATCTCTCCAAATAGAAAGTGTCCAATTCGTCTCGTAACGAGGGCGTGAAATCTGCTTCATGTTTGTGGTGCGGATTCTTGAGTTCCAACCATTCTCGGAAGAGCGGGCTTTGGCTCATGACAGCATCGTTGTAGACTTGGTCACCACCTCCGATCATGACGTGGAAAGGCCGTGTCTGATGACTATTGAGGACATCCCGCCACATTGGGTCAGGTCCAGAAAAGTCGTTCGGGCTATAGTATTTTAGCTCATTCAATGCTGTGACAGTATATGATTGCTTACTCAACACTCATACTGAACCCGTTGCAGCTGTGGAACATGATATTCATGGAGTGCCCACGAGCAGGTACCCAGAAGCCTACAGATGGTGAGTTATTGATACTATAGGCGATGCGTGCTTGCTCGGCACCCAGCTCCACTTCCAGATTGAAACGCCAGAAGGTGACACCACGCTCAGCATGAAGTCTTACACCTCTGACGAGCTGACCTTTCCTCGAAATCTTTCCCTCGCGTCGTACAGGTTTGGGATTTGCGGAGGATGCACGGAAGTCAGGGGTACCATATGCAGTTGGAACCGCAGCAGTACGAGTTTCTTCAAAGAGTCCATCATCATTTTCGAGTCTGGACAAGTCCTTTGAATGCTCCAGATCGTCTACTGGCTTTACGTAGATAGTCCTGCCACTTCTTGAAAGCTTTGGCAAGCCAGCTATAGGATCAACATATTCAGACGAAAGGTCCTGAACATTGTCCGGAGCCACGCTCTGCGATGGAGCCGGCAGAATATCCATTGGTTCGGAAAACAAGCGTAAAGTTGGTGGAGGATCATATTCGGAGTCGGCATCAGCGGTGACGATCATAACACTACCTCTCCACGTCTCCCGTTCAACGCTCGATGGGCCACCGCTTCGGGATATCATCTGTAGCCTGTCTCTCTTGAGGCCGGTATAGCGCAACAACGGTCCGCATTTCAAGTAAAGTGGCGGATTAAAGATAGCAAGCTCTGGGGCTGGACGTATGCGGATAGACCGCATACTTTGAGTTAGCTCTTTGCTCAAGTATGGCTCGCATATATGACTCTCATGGGAGGGATTATGAACAGCAAGGTTGGGACAAGAGTATGAATACGCCGAGGAAAGACCACGGGTCTGGTCATGCCCCGAACGATGCAAGAAGTGCGATACGTGACTTCCAAGGGCAGAATTTGACTCAAGCTTCAACCGCTCGTACTCGTCCTCTCCCAAATACGGCCGAGTGTGGATACCACCAGCTTTGGGAGGAGCCCCTACCTGCTCTCCTCGTCGATATCTCCGTTGAGTAGAAAGCGATATGAACTTACCGGTGCCGGTCTGGTAGCCTCCTTGGAGAGAATGTGCTTCCCTATTGCTCGTTCGTCCACCTTTGCGTCGACTTCCAGATCTAGCCTCTTCCCACCAGGCGCCCTGATCCTTCTCTAGATCATTCTCGGAGCCGAAGTCGGCCGCTGTGAGTCTTGCAGTCCCTGCCCGCCTCCACTCGTCCAGGCGTCGAGGTGTACCATCAGACTGTTCATACGATTTTGCAGCATGGTTGTGACTTCGTTGTAAGATATCTGAAAAATGATGTTTACGATGAGCTGGCACCTCGACAGCACCCCGTGAGCCACTGCCGAAGCCTACCGTCTGCCTGGCTTGCACTCCGGAAGCAGTTTGCGGAGGTATCTCGTACTTGGAGGCTTGACCATGACTCCTTACCGCAGTACGGGAGACAGGATCTGCCACCCCTCCATATGTTGTCACCGATGCATCATCATGGGTTTCGTCTGCTCTACTTCGATAAAGCTCCCGCTGTGTTTTCGGAATCTCTCGAACCAACGATTGATCTTTCGTCCTTTGAGGATCCTGACGAACTTTGTTTCGCCGAGCGTTACGCCCTTCATCCGATTTTGCCAAGGCTTCCGTCACTGAACTTTTCCTATGATTTCGTATGTCCATTACGTCGGGTCCAGAAGAGTAGACATCCACGTCCTCGGCACCATCTTGTCCTTGGAACCTTACGCCACGCTCGGGTCGCTGGGACTCGGACATTTCAGCAATTCCTACGGAAGTCCTATGAGAGCGATCTCGGTCGGTCGACTGGTTATACGCCGTTTTTTCTTTTTTCGGTTTTCCTTGTGGATATGACTGGGCTGGCAGTGAGCCACTATGCTTATCAGACTCTGCAATGGCACTGGCTCCTGTAGGGACAGGCGCAGTTGGGCGGCTCTTCTCAAGGGCTGTGGGCGGTAGAGCCTGTCGTTCAGATTGAGACAAAGTAGAATGTTGTCTCGGTCCTCTGGGCCTTGTCTCCTTGGTAGTCCCAGATCCTCGTCTTGATGAGTCCGGATCTAGGGCAAATCCACCTTCTCGACCAGATAAGCGCCGTATGTCGCCAGGTTGTGAATGTTTCAATCTTTGCTCTGCCTCCTGGACGCGTGCTCTCTTTTCCTCCTTGCTGATATCACCGAGTTTAACTTCGAGCTTTTGCAATGGCGAACGATCTGGAGCCCATTCTTTTTTCGACGACGGCGAGACGCCGGCTGACGCACGTCTAGTGCCTGTCCTGGATATTGACAAGTTCAGAAGATTGTTATCGGGAGGGTTCTGGTCAACAGCAGGCTTGGACTCTCGGACAGAGGGGTATGCATTGGGAGCTTGCTGCTGAGGTGGACCTGTGGGATTGGAGAATCGTCGAGGGGATACGGGACCGTCTGGAGGTGGATACGAATCTCTTCTGTGCTGCTGGATCTCGGAATACACGCCACCAATAGGGCGATTGAGGCTTCCTCGTCTCATAGGCTTCACCAGCTGTGGGAATAGTTCGGAAGATGGCTCGGATGGTTGTGTAGGAATAGAATTGCCAGTCAACGCTCGCACGCGCTCGGCAAAAGATGGAGACGGAAAGCCAGTCCTAGGAGGACCGTAATTCTCCCCGTCGTTAGGAATTCGATATGATAAAGGTGGAGCTTTTGGCACTTCGGGCGCAGGAGGTTGAGGGAAACTTTCGACTGGAATTCTCGAAGGGGGCCCACTTCCGGTTGGCCTTCGCCTTCTCGAGGTCGTTCTTGCTACCCCGTTCGTAAGAGGTGATCGCTCACTCTCTTGCGAAGGGGGCAGTTGCGAAGAGAGAGGGTAATTAGGATCGACTCTCAGGGGGCGCTGGCTGGCCTCCAGCCCTTCACCATACTGTCCTTCTGTAGATTTACGCTGGTAATCCATGACCTCGGAAGAGAGGAAGTAATTAAGTGTGAATGAAAGTGTTCATGATCCGAGGCGCAAGCGCTTCAAATCGTGTGCAGATTGGTGTGGATGGAGAAGTACAACATTAAACGTAAAACACACAGCGCGACAGAGCTAGCAAAGGACAATTGACTGGAATACTCAAGGTAGAGACGAGACACAGAAAGGGAAAACAGCTCTCGTCACCAAAATCAAGGTTAGGGAAGCTACAGCTTCCAGCCTCCCTAAACAAGCCGGCCCGCAGCGTGTTGGTGTCACCCTAGAACTAGTTCTAGTGCTTTTTTAAGGCTGACCTGCATAATTGAGGACAGAATGACCGTCTCAAATATACAAACGCTCTCATCACTGGATTCGGAGATCTCGTTTACCTTCTACGATTTCACCTCAGCCGACGCCATGAGCTAGAGCGGCTGGCTCCCGAGGCGCTCGCCTTCCTGGCCTCTTATTCACCACTCATTGACAGGAGCATTGTCTTCCAGGAGGCCTATCCAAAACGGCCACATTTGCACCATTCATTGACCGCTCCCAATCACCGGGGCGACTTCTCATCATTCTCTCCATGGCGGAGCTGTGAGAATAACAATATGCTTATACCTAAATGCCTTGCCTTACTGGCCTTGGCTTGCCTTTCCACCGCCGCAGGTCTCCACCCTCGAAACCATGACACCCACGACTACTACGCACTTCATTTACAACCACAGTCGTCGCCTCAGAAGGTAGCATTTGCCCTTGGCCTTGACTACGAAGGCAAGTTGGGAGAACTTCCAGACCACCACACTTTCTCCTCGCCCCGTCACCGAAGGCATGGAGCAGATGACATACTCGAGGATCTACGGAGAAAGAGGAGGAAGCGGGGCTTGGCTGGAAATGGTGTTTTGGATGGGGTCTTATGGTCACAGAAGCAGAAGGCAAAGCGGCGCATGGAGAAGAGGTCTATTCTACCTCCGCTACCAAATCGAGGCGAGAAAAGTACAGGTACCGCCGCAGAGGATAATAAACCTGGTAATGCTGCCACTGCACCAGGGGCCCCAGTCAAGCCAGAACAACCTGTCGCAAATCCTGAAGCGGTGGCTGCAAGAGAGGACCTTACCAAAAAGCTCAGTATCGAGGACCCAATCTTCGACGAGCAGTGGCACTTGTTCAATACAATGCAGCTCGGACATGACATCAATGTCACTGGTGTGTGGCAGCAAGGAATCACCGGCGAGGGTGCTACAGCGGTCATGGTTGATGATGGTATTGATATGTATAGTGACGATCTCAAGGACAATTACTTTGCCAAAGGATCTTATGATTTCAATGAAGATACAGATGAGCCGAAACCGAGGCTGAAGGACGACAGACACGGTACAAGATGCGCCGGAGAAATTGCCGCGGTCAAGAATGGTGTGTGCGGTGTTGGAGTTGCCTACAATGCACGGATTGGAGGTCTTCGAATCCTATCAAAGGTCATTACGGATGAGGATGAAGCGCATGCAATGAACTATGCCATGCAGGACAATCAGATATATTCCTGCTCATGGGGTCCTCCAGACGATGGACGATCAATGGATGCTCCAGGTCTGTTGATCAGGAAGGCTATGGTCAATGCTGTTCAGAACGGGCGACAAGGCAGAGGCAACATTTACGTTTTTGCGGCCGGAAACGGTCGCGGCTCTGGCGACAATTGTAATTTCGACGGCTACACTAACAGCATCTATACCATTACAGTTGGTGGCATCGATCGTAAGGGTAAACAAACCTACTATTCGGAACACTGCTCCGCTCAGCTAGTGGTCACATACAGCAGCGGCAGCGGCGATGCTATTCATACTACGGATGTTGGCGTCAACCAATGCTACTCAAATCACGGAGGAACATCGGCTGCAGCACCTCTGGGTGCCGGTATTTTTGCTCTGGCTCTCTCAGCTCGACCAGAGCTCACATGGCGAGACTTGCAGAACGTTCTTGTGCTGACTGGTGTTCCAATAAACGAAGACGAGGAGTGGGACACCACATTCATCGGTCGGAAATTTAGCCACGCATATGGTTATGGCAAGCTAGATGCCTTTGCCGTGGTTGAAAAGGCGAAGAGTGTCGATTTACTAAAACCTCAGGCATGGTTTGGCTCGCCATGGTTGCATGTAAACCACTCGATACCCCAAGGCGTAGAAGGCCTCTTAAGTTCTTTCGAAGTCACCCAAGACCTCTTGAAAGAGGCAAACTTCGAAAGAGTCGAACACGTCACGGTAACCATGAATATCATTCACACCCGCCGAGGCGACCTCAGCGTTGAGCTCCGAAGTCCGACAAACCTGGTCAGCCACCTCAGCGTGACACGTAAATTAGATGATGCTCCCGAAGGCTACGTCGACTGGACGTTCATGTCAGTCGCGCATTGGTGAGGCCTCTTCTTTTACATTTGATCACCCTGGACTAAAACCAACCTCAGGGGCGAAAGCGGCATTGGTAAATGGTCTGTTGTAGTCAAAGACATCAACGTAAATGAGCACAACGGCACCTTCACCGACTGGAAGCTCACCCTCTGGGGCGAATGTATTGACCCATCCAAGCAGGAACTCCTTCCCTTGCCTGCTGAAGGAGATGACGATGACCACGACGTCGTCACCGCAGCTCCAACGTTCGTGTCCATAAACCCTGGCCCGACAGATACTGCGGAACTTCCAGCCAACCCGACAGATCACCAAGATCGTCCTGTCAACACAAAACCGACCGCCGGGGCAACGACTAGTCAAGCAGCATCATCTGCCACCACAAATGCTACAGCCAGTGGCACTGCCCTCCCCGACATTCCGCCGGAGGAGGATGAGAAGAATACCCACTTCCTCCCGCACTACTTCCCCACTTTCGGGGTCTCCAAACGTACTCAAATCTGGATCTACGGCGCATTCGGTATGATAATCCTTTTTTGCGCCGGTCTAGCCACCTACTTCTTTGTCCAACGTCGCAAACGGAGACGAAACGAACGCGAAGAGTACGAATTTGAGGCGCTGGAGGAGGAAGATGGTATGCTGAACGGAAATGGAGCGGCTGGTGGAAGGAAGAAGGGGAGGAGAGCGGGAGAGCTTTATGATGCGTTCGCGGGGGAGAGCGATGACGAGCAGATGTTTAGCGAGAGTGAGGGAGAGGAGGAGCATTACAGAGATGAGGGTCCTGAATTTGGGGACGAGAGTAGAAGTAGGGGAGTCGACAAAGAGGGTGGCGGGGAATAGAAATCCTTCTGGTCCACACTTATGCATATTGGAGCGAGGGTATGTACAGTAGCCTACATGGCTAGGATCTATTTCTATTGCAGCAAATTCCTCGTCTGCAAGCGTCATCGTGATATTCCCTATTTACGAGCCATCATTACAGCGTCAGCATCTGGCATGCCTTTATGTCCTCGAATCACCATCTCCTTCCATGTCCCGTAAGTATCTTTCCCATGTCTCTATCGTTCCAGTGTAAAAGTTCACATGCTTGTCCGCTAGTGCACCTAAACAATCCTTAAACTCGACCGCCTTGATCCTCTCAAAATCCTGCACCTCCCTTACCACCTCCCCATCAAAAGCTTCCGTGGTTACCCTTGCTGTTTCTACCTCTCTCACCAATTTTTCTATTTGCATCTCTAGTTTTCTTACTCTTTCCCGCCGAGATTGTTCATGATCAACGCCTCTCACATCTTCTAGCTTCGACCTTATGAAACCGGTCGGTCCTTGCAAGGTATAAGGTGAAGAGGCGAGCGTGTCCCGGTCGTAGGAAGCCTTGTTGAGGTATTCAGTCAACCCTTCGAAGTCGAGTTGTTTCTGCTCTCGAGATTTGAGCAATGCCTTAAGTGATGAAGAGTAGGCTTCCATATCTCGCAGGCTGCCGAGATAGTCCTGATCTATATGTTCCTTTAGGCCATTTATCCCTTTTGCAGTCTCCTCCACGCCTTTCGCGAAAGCATGTACAGGTGCTTCGACACCTGGCTCAAGGGTTGCTAGTTTCATAAATTGAGTGCTAAGGTCTGCGTAGTCTGACTCGAGGTCTGCTTCACGACGGGCGAGACGTGCTATGATACGCGAAACGTGGCCCAGGTCTTCATCCAGCTTGTCTGCCTTTTCTCGGACTTCGATAAACCGCTTATCTGGTTTGTGCACCTTCGAGAAAGCGTTGACGAACGTATCGGCGAAGTTGTCGAAGACGGATGTGGATTGTTCCGAGACCGAAACATTCCTTTTGGGATGTGAGCGCATATGTGCATTCCAGTCGCCGGACTCGAGGAAGTTCATAAGCAATGCGGAGCGCCGAAGTTCGGGGTGGAGAGCGAGGCGTTTGAGAAAGCGGTGGAGGGAATGTGCCCGTCTTTGGGTGAAGTCAGGGCCGAAGCGATCGCCTCGCACATACTCCATCTTGTGCTTGTCGGGCAGAGGGGGAACGGCGCATTGTGGATATTGGAGTGAGAGCTGTTTGTAGAGGAAGACGAAGTCGGTGAAGCGGCGGCGGACTTTAGAGGTAGATTTCGCAAACGATTTGAAATCGGTCTTTGAGGGCGAAGGTCAGTCGTAGCTTCATCGCTGTTGGATTATATGGTTTTTGGGAAGCAGGCAGAACCTAGACGTACCTTTGTAGTGACGAGGTATGAGATGTAGGCATCCTTCGTACCATCTTGCTCCTTTAGAGGTGTGTCGACCTTCAAGTTAAGGAAGCCATCCGCAACCCCCGCCAAATCCACAGCATCAGCCTGTTCCCCCGCTTGATTGCGGTTTGCTTTCCGTTTCCCGCTTGCGTTCGCCCCGTATACTGGCTCTCCGGGTTCAGTAGTGATTGCGGTGCTTGGCCTTGGTTCGCTCTCTGGCTCGTCGTTTTGCCATGAGACACTGTCAAAATCGTTGTCCATGGGAGCAATTGAAAGTCAAGCTGGACACACTGAGGTCGGCGCTGAGATATGTTTCGAAGCTAGGAGGAACAGGACCGGATGTAGGAGAGTCGTATGCGGTGGTGACGGGTCTAATTCTGAAGATAATGATCAAATGTTCGTTATTCTAGATTTCAGGTGCATACAACATACAATGAGGTTGTGATTGCGGAGCCTCACCTTCCTATACGGCAATCTATCCGTACAACTCTATTCAGGATCCAAAACTACGATTTCTCAAACCCCTAAAACCCCGAACACCAATTGCTATATCCGTAATCCGAAGATTGTGAGTAGTGTAATTGATGGATCTTATCTAATTATACAAGTCTACGCCCGAAATAGTATAATTTCATACATATACGGTTGCACTATGCATGTTTCAATATTTCATGACTTGGGACAGCGTAGACTCATGCCAAGAGAATTTCGCCGGTAAATTGGTTTCAAACGTGCCTACCACCACTATTATTCGACCGATCTAGGTCATTTCGAATTAGAAAACCCTTCATTATATGGCAATTGGTGTTTAGTTCCAATACCTGTCAATATACAAGTTCTTATAAGTCTCGCTGTTTCATGGTCTAATGCATACCTATACTTGAAATTCATCCCAAGCCCTATCAGGTTGAGGTACAATGCTAAACGCCGAGATGCAATGCTCCTCTCCGTCTATATGGTCATGATCCCCAATACTCCACCAGTCCCTGGACCTGTCTACCTTGCCCAAGGATGAGACTTCAATTAGCGTCTATTGTCATCGTTGCGAGGGCTGCTTGTCGAGGCCAATCGCTCCCTCTTCTTCATCCCCATCGCCATACCTAAATACATCGTCGTCATCAGTGAATTCATCGCGATAGCCATCTACTCCTTCATGATCCAGAAAATCAATTTGGTCATCGCGAATAAGCGTCGCAGCTGTAGCTTGATCCTCTGGATCATCGGTGAACGAATCGGCGCTTTGGGTGGTCAAGCGTTGGGTACTTCCTCTTTCTTCAGCTTCTATTTGCCGCGAACGGGCCAAAGTCCTGGGGATATCAGTGTTCGGGCTCGTTTAAGATAACGAAGCTTCGTGTATGTACCTCTTGTAAATAAGCCACCCGGTTAGACCTCCAAGGGTAACCCCAAGAATTATACTAGCCCAATTGACAACCTTCGTTCCGTTGTCCATTTTTCCGCCACTCTTAGCGATGACAGCGAGTCGAGAACCAATGAATACTGCAATCAGCAGCCTTGGGGTTGCAGCTGCTGTGGCAATAGCGAACATCAAAGGCTCCACAGTTGGGAAGGTTGATATAGCTCCGTTCGAGATGCTGTACGGGAGGGGACATAGCCGTATCATTATTAAAAGCTTGAGGCCATCATGCTTCAAAACAAGCGATAGCGCTTCAAATCTCCGATCATTTGCCACCAAGCCTTTGACGAAATTGGAAAACAATGTACGAGAGACTATGAAAGAGCATGTCGACCCCACTACTGTGGCGGATGCAACGATGGGCCAGCTATCTCTAGGTCAGTCTACTAACTGTAAACGCGAATCATGCCAGAGATTTGGTACCCCCATAGACCGTAAACGAAACCGGCCAACGTTAAGCACGTAGAATATCCGATCAAGGGAGGAAACGAGGTGGAGAAGACCATAATCCATAGTATCAACCATCCTCCTTTCAGATTCTTCCATTTTTCTGCTACAGGCTCTAGCCACGCGAAAATCTTCTCACTGAACACGAGAAACAATATGGTAAGGATGATCGTGGTGATGCCTAGTATGACGGACCCAGCCATTTGGATCGGCGTCATCTTCTCGACTATCTTGTATAAATTCCGCCATGTTCTCTCTGCATAATTTATGGTCTTGTCTACGAGACCTGATCCTCGACGCTGATTTGTGTTTCGCGTTAGCGACTGACTCGTCCGTCGGCGAGTCCATGGCGCTTGGATACTTTGGGGCAGGGAGTGGTTTGGCGAACGGGGAGGGGAAATTGGCAAGGCTAGAGCCCTGGCCGTAGACGAATAGTCCGATGGCATTATTTGGAAAGTCGCAGTTGGGAGATCTTTGGGGAACGCATTTGAACAGACGTTCCGTACAACACGCCGTCAAAGTGTCAGCATTCAGCCGCAGCGGGTATTCCCGCTTCCGGCGCGTTTCAGTGATCACGACCCATCGGACGCAAGATCTTTGGTGTTTCATCTTGCGACACCCACAAGATTGATCCTTACCATTGGGTATCGTAGTATCATTCGGGCTCCATATCCAAAGAAAAAAAGGAGTTGGAACTTCCTGTATATTGTGCCTGGCAGTGTGGCTAAGGCGAGATTCACAGTGGTATGAGCCTATGGTACGGACCTGTCCGTGCAGGAGTTACATTGAAATCATGCCATGTTGCCCACGACAATTGGGACGACAGTGGGCAAGAAAATTGGAGTGGTATGAAATTGCTCATTTGAAAACATTAGGAACGATTTGCACGCCATGAACTAGTCATTACAATAGCTACCAATTCCCGACTCACCAAAGTCAATTGTGTAGATTGGTGAACTTCCCTGGCACGAAAGACATCAAAGAAGTCTGGGACTACAACAGTACCTAGGTACGGTACGCAAACAAGCACAACGCTAGGGGGCAGCGCTAGGAAACAGGCTACCTTAGTCTTGTCGAGATATCTTCTTTGATGTCTTCTTCAGACGCAATCTATGAACTTCCGGAAACGTATACAGAATCGTGGTGGTGCGCGCCATCCTTTCAGTGCAACTGACGAGATGGTTGATATGGCCGCCTGGATCTGCTTTGTCCGCAAAGACCCCAAGGCGCCCAATACATCTTTTGTTCACTTCTACAGCGAGCTGGGACCGACGGCATTGCTCCGCTGCCAGGACGCCAATTATCTATGCTTTATTTGCAGCAAACATTGGAAATCCAAGAATCCCGAGTTGTCTGCGAAGAAGTCGGTGGACTTCTGGGGGTTGAAGTACATCTCACGTTTCTTAATTTCTATTTCTTGTCTCTTTTCCCCCATCCTATACATGAATGGCCTAGGCCCGCTGTCTTCAGCACGTGTCTTCGTCTTTGATCTTGTGACTGCCATGCTTTCCCTTTGTCCTACCAACACAGCTGCCATGCCTACGCCAATTCATCACCCCTGCCCTGTCAGTCCTTGCAACCCCTCCACTTCCCTCTTCGAAAATCTTACGCTGCCGGTATGTCTCACCTCTCGCCAAGCCTTCGCCCCATGATGCTGCTTGACAACCACTCCTCATCATCTCTGGATGGCATGGAGATTACGCGAAGATCATCAATACGAACTGAATACTCCTGGGAGACTGCAAGCTATCACAAGGCAAAGCCGCTGCCACCTACCCCCACACTTCGTGTACCCTCACCTGGGTCCAGCAGAGCGTCATCAGAATTTTCCAGCAGGAGGCCATCACTTGCTTCGAGCAGAACGCATTCGGCCGCTTCTAGCATATACACGGAAGATGTACCCCCACCACCGAAGTATTTGGCGTTCAGAAAAGATACCCTTTTACCTTCAGATCGGTCGGAGTCCGATTCCGTCAAAGATCGATCCAGTACCTTGGAGGTACCAGATGCGCTACTCTCGGGACCGAAACCAACAGGAGATGTGAAGTACTTACAAAAGCCAACTAAGATACGAAAAGGTCCTCCAGAGTCGCTTTTCCATGAATGGAAGCCTCCGAAGTATCGAGACTCTGATGATGATGCCGACGTAGGGGCACCTAGTTCCGCGAAGGTCTTGGCCAAGCGCAGTGGAGAGACTCGGCACATCGCAGAACAGCACGCTAATGATTACAAGTCGGTCCTTGCTCGAGCCAGTACAATGCCTAGCAGCGCCTTTGAGCCTTACTATGAAGAATACAATTCTCTACCCTCTCCAATGGCACTAAGAGTCACAGATGTGGTCGACGAGACCCTTGTGCCACGACCATTAAGACAGAGTACCGCCCTCGACAGTAGTACTTCTAGTCATTTTTCAGACTCTTCCGGATATATGGCTCTAAAAGCGGAATACCGCGACTCCTTCAAGTCTCGTGCAAAGAAAGCATTCCATTTAGATACATTTTCACAGGATAAAGTCGGGAAGAAAGGAACAGATTCACATACACCGTCCATAACCTCGAATACTGAGGAAAGAACCCAACTCAGGTCCATGACGGCCTCACAACGAGCCAGCATACAGCGAGGTATTATTGACACGTACGATGGCTTGACTAGCGTCTACGATCCATTAAATCAACATGCTCCGCCGCCAGAAACGAAGCCTAGGATCGAGATCGCTGAGGATTTCGAGAGCCTAGCCATTCCCATGACGCCTTATTACAAACATGACATGAAGACGTGGAACACTGCGGACAGCCCACCTCAATCTCCGCTCACCATGTCCGCTCAGGATAGGTCGTTTTGCGCATCGCCTGCAGGAAGCACACCAAGAAAGAGCCACTTTTCACAATCATCAAAGGAAAGTTCGTCCAAAGAGAACAATTCCTCACTTCCCTTGGCTGAAAGGAAGAAGAAAATGAAGACATATGGCCTCCCTCGTACAGAGACAAGACCAAAGGGAGATCGTTCAGTGAGTGGAAAGATCAAGAAGGTGGTGGGTCTGGAGAGCAAGAAGTATAAGCAGACGGAAGACGAGAAGCGGCGTGAAGACATGAAGAAAAAGATTGTGATTGTCGAGGCAATTGAACAGGGGCCGTTTCTGATAGAAAAGTAATGGAAAGCAAATGGTACCACTATTGATCACATTTCCATTTTTGCTTCTCAAACTTGTAGGTCCTGAATGCATGAGACATATTCAATGATGGCACTCGTACTCTACGGTCTCTTCTACCCGTCTGATCCTGTGGGCGGCCCCAGTAGGCAGTGCATGCGTATAACTATGTTTAAGATTCACGCCACCAAAACATTAACTCTATAATACTAATACATAGTATATTCATCTGCATTTCGACGGGCGTAATTGTAGAGCGTACTCTCTGCTATAACTCACGGTAATATTCAGTAACGTTCAGAGGATGTTTGGTAGTATATTAGGGCTTTCTAATAGTATCATGCGGAGGGGGCGAACCGGGCAATCTCTTAAGTCGTTAAAACATGCTAAGTATTCTCCATGAGAGCCTATCATTTGATAAGCCAAATTGAATGACTATCATAGGTAATAACTGCACTCCTTGTGGTGTTAATGATAAGTTGTACGTATGTATTGCCGTAAACAATCTCGCCTCCTCGGCCCCGCCCCGCAACGCCGCTCCGTTCGCTGGTGGGAAGCTCTGAGGCTCTCTCAGAAGTTTATGTTTATACGCCCATACCAACTTCTCCATCAGAATCCATTCTTTCCATTGCGACAAAACAGTCATTATGGGTGGTGCAACTCAGACCAAGAAGATTGGGGCGGCGTTCCCAAAGCTCTCGGCTGGTCCGGTGGGGCAACAGATCCATAGCATCTACAAAGGGCGTCTGGGGACCTTCACAGAGACCGGTCAATATGCTTCCCAGAACCTGCAGGCGTATGTATTCGGTCTATTTCCTAGGTCCAGCTATAAATGGCTCCACTGACAACGTCAATTCGAACAGGAAAATGTACGAAGGTAAAGCCTCTGGGGAGGACTACGTAAAGCTCTCCGTCTACTCGCCTCCGGACCTCGCCCGCCCATCTTTCGAAGAAGCTACATCACACAAATTCGAGAAGACACATGTGGGGGCATCGTTTGGCCCCAGCTGGTCCACTCATTGGATGAAAATCCAGCTCAAAATACCCTCGGGCTTGCAGAGAAAGGAACACCTCGAGCTTCATTGGGACGCTGGTAATGAAGGACTTATTTGGACCGACGATGGCGTACCCTTACAAGGTTTGACCGGGAATGGCGAGCGGATAGAATGGGTCTTACCAGATAGCTTTCGCGATGGCAACTTCCACACGTTCTACATCGAAATGGCATGCAATGGAATGTTTGGGAATGCCCCTGGAGGTGACTCCATCCAGCCACCGGACCCAAATAAGTACTTTCAGCTTTTCAAGGCAGACATTGTAGCGGTCAATTTGCAAGCTAGACAATTGCATATCGACTTCTGGATTGTTGGAGATGCGGCGCGGGAATTTCCTGAGAGCTCCTGGGAGTCGCACGAAGCTCTGCAACTCTGTAACAAGGTCATAAACGTCTTCGTTGCGGGTGATGGTAGTCAGGACTCCATTCTTGAGGGCCGCAAGATCCTTTCGAAGTACATTGGCGATGTCAATTCGTCCAAAGTGTATGATACCGACAAGGAACACTTGATCTACGCTATTGGTAATTGCCACATTGACACATGCTGGCTATGGCCATGGGACGAGACGAAGAGAAAGGTCGCACGTTCTTGGGCGAACCAGTGTGACTTGATCGATCGGTACCCCGAACACCGATTTGTTGCCTCTCAAGCTCAGCAGTACAAATGGCTAGAAAGACTTTATCCAGCGCTCTATGACCGAGTCAAATCGAAAGTAAAGTCTGGCCAATTTCAGCCTATTGGTGGCAGCTGGGTTGAACACGACACCAATATACCAAGTGGTGAATCTCTTTCACGACAGTTCCTTTATGGTCAACGCTTCTTTGAGAGCCATTTTGGTGAACGCTGTCGTACCTTCTGGCTTCCAGATACTTTTGGGTACTCCGCTCAGCTGCCACAACTTTGTCGGCTGGCGGGCATGAGTCGATTCTTCACTCAGAAGTTGAGCTGGAATAATATCAATAATTTCCCACATACGACCTTTGATTGGGTTTCACTGGATGGCAGCCAAGTTCTTTGTCACATGGCTCCTGCCAATACTTACACCGCTGACGCACATTTTGGCGACGTCAATCGCAGTCTTACACAGAACAAATCCATGGATCAAGACGCTACCGGGCTCCTTGCCTTTGGCAAGGGTGACGGAGGAGGAGGGCCAACCTGGGAGCAGCTGGAGAAGCTTCGAAGATGCCGGGGTATGAGCGATACCACTGGACTTTTACCGCGTGTCAAAATGGGCGACTCTGTCGAAGACTTCTTTAACCGGTTGGAAAAAAAGATTGAGCAAGGTACTAAGTTTGTGACCTGGTACGGCGAGCTTTACTTCGAGCTACACAGAGGCACATATACTACACAAGCAAACAACAAATGGAACAATCGTAAGACTGAAATTATGCTGCACGATATCGAGTACCTCGCAACTTTGGCTACCATCAAGGACAATTCGTACAAGTATCCAAAGAAGGATATCGATGATATTTGGGAAAACACGCTACTCTGCCAGTTCCATGATTGCTTGCCAGGTAGCGCGATTGAAATGTGCTATGACGACTCGGACAAACTGTATGAGTACGGTTACAAGACTGGCGAGAAACTTATGAAAGATGCATTGTCTGTTCTTGACTTCTCGAGACACGATTTTATGGGAAGTAGCCTAGTTGCAATCAATACCCTTCCATGGCCACGAGCAGAATTTGTTGAGCTGCTAAGACCAACTACACCAGGAAATGCTGAATACGCTCTTGCCAAAGGCTGTTCTGGATCGATTAACGTCGTCCGCTTGCAAACGGGGAATGTTAAGTCCGGAGTATCTATCAAAGAGATCAGGAAAGGTGTTTTTCTGCTCGCAAATGCTCACTATAAGGTAGAGGTAGAAGGAGGCAGTATTACATCACTGGTCGACCTTGCAGCTGAGCGGGAAGTCATCGCCAAAGGCGCTAAAGCTAACCAACTGGTCATTTTCGATGACAAGCCCCTTTACTGGCAGGCTTGGGATGTAGAAGTGTACCACTTTGAGACTCGCAAAGAGTTGCCTGCCGGCACGAGTCGGATTGTTGAACAAGGCCCTTACAAAGTCAGCTTGATGACGGAAACGAAGATTAGCGACCAGAGTTGGATCAAGACCACCATCAGCCTCGCAGCGAGTATTGACGATCAGCCTTCTTACGTTGAGATGACTAGCGAGGTCGAGTGGCGGGAAACTATGAAATTTCTCAAGGTCGAATTCCCAGTTGACATCGTGAACACCGAAGCGTCCTACGAAACACAATATGGTATCATTCGACGACCGACGCACTACAATACTAGCTGGGACATGGCCAAATTCGAAGTCTGCTGCCATAAATGGGCTGACCTGTCCGAGAATGGCTATGGCGTCTCAATCCTAAATGACAGCAAATATGGCTTCGCAACTTCGGGGCATATGATGCGCTTATCTCTCCTCCGGGCGCCCAAAGCACCTGATGCTCACGCTGATATGGGTAAGCCTCCTCGATCACCCTACTCCATGCTTTTATCTTTTATACTGACTATCAAACCAGGCCGCCACCACATTCGTTACGCCATTCTGCCACACGCAGGACCTCTAGATCACCGCACAGTCCGCACAGCTCGCAACTTCAACACGCCAATGAAAGTCTACTCGCACCCTCCTTCTTCCACCGCATCTTCTCTCCTCTCTAGCGTCAAGCTCGAGGGTTCACCAGCGCTGATCCTCGACTGTATTAAGCGAGGGGAAGACGATGAGGATGTATCTCGTGGCGAGTTGCCGAAAAGGAAGGGCAGGAGTATCATTCTCAGGATTTACGAAAGCTTGGGTGGGAAGGCGAGGGGGACTATCAAGACTAGCCTTGATGTGAAGAGGGTGTGGGTTACTAATTTGCTGGAAGATGATGGGGAGGAGTTGGTTATATCGAAGGATGGCGAGGTGGGCATTGAGCTGAGGGCGTTTGAGGTGGCTACGTTTAGGTTGCAACTTTGAGGCTTGGGTTGGAAGAGCAGCGTATTGGAGATGCTGTAGTCTGAGACGCAATGGGACGAAAGCAAATGTACCAATTATGGAAATGACATTAAAATAAGCAGGAATGGCCATGAAACGTCGACGTTCAGTGATTAGCATAAGTAGCCTAGGAAATCGAAAAAGGGGCGCGAGTGAACCTTTCTATAATATCATCTATGCATCTATACAACGACCGCTCAAAGTAACGGATTACTCCTATACTCAGGCGCCTCGCCATTCGTAGGCTTCTTCGCCTGGTTCTCCCCCTCTATCCCATCCGTCACCTCCGCATCTTCCTGCTCGGCAAGGAACTTCTCAGCCTCCAACGCAGCAATGCATCCACTCCCCGCACTCGTAATGGCCTGTCTATACCGTTTATCCTGCACGTCGCCCGCCGCAAACACCCCCTCGACATTCGTATAACTCGTCCCGGCCTTGGTGACGATGTAATTCTCGTTATCCATATCTATGATTCCCTTGAACATGTTCGTAGCCGGGTCGTGTCCCACGGCGTAAAAGAGTCCGTTGGCTTCCATATGCTCTTCCGCCCCCGTCTCCACATTCTTCAACCGCAGTCCAGTCATGAGCCCTCTATCCTTCGCCTCGCCCGTAACCTCGGTAGCAACGGTATTGAACCTGACCGAGCATTTCGGATGCGCCAGCAGTCGCTTCGCCATCGTCTTGCTCGCCCTCAGCTTATCCTTCCGCACCAGCACAGTCACATGGCTGCCGTATTTGGCCAAAAACATCGCCTCCTCTGCCGCACTGTCGCCGCCACCAATGACCACGAGCGGTTTCTGTCGAAAAATAGGCACGGCGCCATCGCAGACCGCACAGGCGGAAATGCCATTTTGCCAATACTTTTCCTCCCCAGGCAGATTCATCCTCCTCGCACTGGCGCCCGTGGCTATAATAACAGCCGAAGCCGTAACCGGCTCATCTGTATATTCCGGCCACAGCTTAAACGGTCTCTGGCTAAAATCCACCTTCTCAATCGTCTCAGAGATGATTTTCGTTCCGAACCGTTCGCTCTGCGCGCGCATCGCGTCCATGAGCTCCGACCCGCCAATGCCGCCCGGGAATCCGGGATAATTCTCCACGTCGGTCGTCGTGGTCAGTTGGCCGCCGGCTGCTATGCCATTGGCGAGCATGCCCTCGTAGAGCACCGGTTGCAGCTCCGCGCGAGAGAGGTAGACGGCAGCTGTGTGGGCGGCGGGGCCGGATCCGATGATGATGACTTTGGAATGCATCGTGCGGGCGGTGCCCAAGGGCGCAGTGGAGCGCAGTGGCGCTGGGGCGAGGTGGGGTGGAGATGGGGTCGAGGGGCGGAAGGTGGTTGCGGCTGCGAGGGTGAGGCCGAAGCTGGAGCGTAGGGGGGGAAGGGCGAAACGGCGGAAGGTTGAGGAAAACAGGTTGAAGGCTGGGAGAGATATGGTTCTTATAGGATAAGGATGCCGAGGTTGGGGAGGGAAGAGAGCGAATCAATGCTGGTGTAGAGCTATCATTGAGCTGGAATCGGGTATGATCAGGAGGGGATGATTAGGGTTGGCAAACAGTGGGCGTTATAATTAATGTGAGTTGGAAGATTTGTCACACAGATGCCGCCAAAATGTCGCGATGGAAAGCGTCATAGATTTAGGGCTGAGCGAAAGTCGGATTCATCAGCAAATGATTCCACATCAGAGCTGATGCTTCTTGCCAGTGGATGTCGTCACGTTTGCTTTGGATGACTTATACTAATTTTGATTTATACTTGTGTGAGGCTACCCATCTTGTCTGGGGCCGGTAGGGATATTCTTGATGATTTTGATCTTATCACCAACCTCATCCTCGTTGCTCACCTTCTCAACGCCATTCTTCTTCTCTGCAAGCGTACTCTTGTCGAAACTTTTGGGATCGACTCCGAGTATGCCTCCAAGGCTGTCTCCAGCGGCGCTGAATTCTCGATATGCGTACTTCCACTCGGTCAGAAAGCTTCGAATTGCTTTCCCGACCTTGTCCTTGCCGTTCTTACTGTGATGACCTGTACCCGTGATTGCATATACTGGTCGGCTTGACGTTTGATGCTCAATGAGCGCGTGCTCAAGATACTCTACCGCTTCTTCCGGATGCAAGCCATGCAGATCGACATAGACCTCTTGTGACGACGAGCTCTCCTTGTTCCGCTCGTCATACAAGAGTCGGGCGGCCTCGCGATGGGCTTTTCGCATCAAGTCGTTCTCTGACTGACCTCGAAGGCTGAGAGCTTTGGCAGCTCGAGCGTCATTACGGTTCCAAGCTTGTGCAGCGCTGTAATATGTCAATAGACGAGCCCCCAGTCTAGCGCGTAGGTTTCACCTTTGTAAGAATTTGTTGCGCAATCCGCCATGCTTGAAGGCATCCTGCCGCGCTTTCAAGTATTCCTTGTTAGCTTTGACACCTGTCTCCAGCCATGGCACGTGCTGAGGTGCCGGTATGGCGTTAGCTGCGAGAGTGTTCTCACGATTGCCAGTATAGCTTCTGGTCTTCATGAGACCCTTTCGAAGAAGGCCTGGGGCTGGGGATGGCGACATTCGTACGACATCGGCCAGTGAGTTTGGGATGTTCTCCTTGTTACTATGACCGTGGCCATGACCGCCTCGCTTACCATGGTGCTTCTTGGCTCCCTTACTTCCTGCCGCTCCGAGGGAGGGGAAGGCCTCGGTGTCGTCGACAGGGAGAATCGACGGCGACGGTGTGGGCTCCCGTGATCGGTGACAGCTCGTGGGACGCGAATTAGATGAGCCGTAAGAAGAAGACATACCGTTCATTGAGGAAGTCCTAGGTTCGAATTGACGTCGAGGCGTCGGCATGTAACCGCTATTGGAGTTCTGGGAGCTGGAGTAATTATACGAATCAAATTGTCCTGGTGAAGATGTTTGCGCCCACTGATTGATAGTTGCAGGCTGCAGCGTCGGAAACGTATCATAATCTTGCACTTGAAAGCTGGGGTGAAGCTGCGATGGTGGTGTACCAACTGTAGCATCACCGAGGTTCATACGATTCAATAGAAGTGCTGGATCATGGGAGAAGATGCAGGAGTCCCCCGCAAGGCAGTTGCCCATCACCCAATACCTAGATCATCAGTAAGTGCCATGCATATGCTCGAAAGTGAATACATACTTGCAGATATGGCTACTGAGATCATGACTGAAGCGGCAATCGGCTCTCAAGCAGCTCCCATTTGACAACCAATACTTGCATACGATGCTGCTTCGGCCACGCTCGGTCTGATCGATCATGATAGGCTGACTCGGTGTCATCGATTTTCCTATAAGTATCTGTCCATCGTTCTCGGGGAAATAGCTTTGTTCCTGCTGATATCCTCCCTGGCTTCCCATCAAGTTCATGAGCGTCGTGCTCAAGTCGTATCCGTTGGCTTCAAGTGCGCTTTCGATCTCCTCGTCAGACTTCCCGTCACCCATCACTGAACGCAACATATCATATGGAGACATTTCATTTGATTGTGGTTGAATCCAAGATGCCGCCGCAGCATTCAGCCCACTCTCCGAGGTACTTCCTGCGCCAGAAGATGAGGGCCTGCTATTAGAGACCTCGTTCACTAGCCAGTCAACGGTATCGCTGCCGTAGTCTCCATACTCATTTCGCTCCGAGCTCGGTTCGCTAAATTCGTACGAAGTCAAGCTCGGGCTATGGGGTATTGGGATAGCGAATGCGAGACGAGGCGATGGGCGAGGAGAACTGAATGGACTTCCGCCGCCGTACGACTTGGAGCACTTGAACGCTGGAGGAGCAACCCCAAAGCCGGGAGGCGGCGCAGGACTTGCTCTGCTAAGAGAAGGAGACGCAGAGGGTGTTGAGGCCCGTGGGTTCTGCCATGGGGCGGGTGAATTGCGGCGGATAATGCTGTGGCGAAGTGGAGGAGACGACACAGCCGAGAGTTTTGAGTCTCGATAGCGCCATAGTATAGAGAGTACTGCGTGTTCGAGGGGGTGACCTGCAAGTGAGAGCTCTGCCTGAACAACTCCTTCGAGCTTCTCGGTCTTCTCCTCTTCGTCGAGCGCGGGGTCCTCCAGGATTGGCAGACATGATTCGTATATGGTGTCAGAGACCATGGTGAGGCAGAATTGATGGCTGCGCGTATTAGTAGTATTATAGATTCAGTGGAGAGTGAAGTATAAGAGCGGTAGATTATGAGAGCTAGTGGGGTAGAGCAAGATCTCGAAAGTTAGATGCAATTATAGATAGAAGGAGCGACTGGAAACAGCAAGTATATCCTAGCCGCCGGCAGCTGCTACATTGCGAGCATGAACGAAAAGGCAGTCAAGCCCACCAGTCTCGGGAACTGTACTCGGTCATGTAGGGAGGAAGGGAGGAAGATGCAGCTGGTTGGCGCAAGAAGGCTGTCTGACAGATGCGGTAGTCAGCCCTATCATAAACATCTTATCGCCGGACCTTAGCCTCGTTCTTGGTGTGACCAAAAGCGTGACCTGACTTGGTAACCAGCAGTCAACCATACTGCATTTCATCTAATCACAGCACATTCACAGCTCTACACAATTTGTCTGACAGTGGAGAACATACCACAATGGGAATCTCAGCAGACAATGTGCGGACAGCGCCAGGATCTCCAACTGTAGATTCTCATCCCGCTACACCACAGACCTACGCGTCTATTGCAGAGCCCAAAGTCCATATGCGGACAAGATGCAGACAGGAGCATCGAAAGTACGCCCGGGTGCGCTCGGACTAATTTCCATACTAAGCTACCACGGCTACCTTATGATATTGATCTTCAACTACATGACCCCCAACAGACTTGAGATACCATGTGGTTCCAAACAGCCCACAATGATAAAAGTGCGAGTTTCATGGTATGATCCTAAGCTTAACGTAGCTGGCATTAATCGTAGAAGACGTGAGGACGCGAAGGATCGAACAATCCAAGCCCAAAGTGGATACCGCAACTCAGCAGGTTCTGTAGACAATTTTTGCTGGTTGACCTACTATGGTATGTCTCACTAGCATATCTCCTGTTTCCTGGCTCAAAAACTGTGATTTTCTAAACATGAGCCATTCCACAGCGTACCTCGATTAACATTCCAAAAGTGAACATGGGTTCTATTGTTATAGGCAAAGCAGAAACTTGCAGTGGCTCTCGGTAGAGATCTGCTCTGCTCCACTCAGGCAAAGAATTCGATCTTGACTGGTAGCCGAAGTCTGCTTTTCTTCTGACTAGGCAACTCAAGCCATGCTGATGCCAGCTCGGAATTGGTCGGTTCCTATAGTAGCTGACCCAGAATTCGACGACCGTCCAGATTGGATTGTCCCGAGTAAACTGGACCGCATATTGCAGAGCATTCGCTATTGTCACTGATTAACTACTCATTTATTCGGCCGATCCGTAGTTCTTCGAACCAACATCTTGCCTCCTCCGTCTGTGGAGCAAATATGTCCAAGGGCCAGCGTATTCACACTCTTAGAACGACCCAACGGCAATCAGAGGCCAGTAAAGAATAATCATCGTTGAGTCTAGAGATCTATACCATATCAACGCAAACCCACGGCAATAATCTATACCAAAGCGACATCATCGACTTTGCGAACTAGGAACAGAAGAGCCATCCTAGACCTGGAAAGCCTACTCTTTCCTTTCTGTCCTCGGTTTCTCCTGCTGTACTTGCATCTCGACCTCGCCGGCATCTTTTTCCGCCTCAGCAGCCTCATTAGTTTGGCCTTGCTCCTTTCCTTGCTCAGCCTTAGCATTAGCCTTCCTCTGATCTTCCTCGTCAATATTCTCGTCATCTTTCGGATTCGATCGGCCGGTGTCGCCATTTTCTTCATTCTGCTCATTCTCTTCTTCGATGAGGTCTTGCTGCTCCTTCAGGACCTCCAGTCTCTGCTTGTTCGTTGCAGCGCCCTCGGCATTATGTACCTCGAGCTCAATCTCGTGGAACAATTCTTCGGGAATAGACGACAGCACGGCTTGGAGAGCGTCGAATTGGGATGCCACCTCTGACTCTTTGCCCTGGGTATACATGAAAGCGTTGCTGAGAACAAGCAAAGTAGACGGAACGCCATGTTTTAGACGGAGATCGAGCCACATTTGAAGATCATCTCGTAGTCGCCCAGGACTCATTCCGTGTGTTCGTAAACCTCTAGATGCGCACGCCATCTGTAATTCGGGAACGGAGAGACTGTCGACACCCTCAAAGGAGATAGCTCGGTCATCCCGCTTGATTTGGCGCATACGGTGCCGAATTTGGTATCGGAGCATCATGTCTGTACCGAATGCATTGAGGTTCATATATCTAGTCATACCAACCAATTGAGGCCGAGACAGATTGTCTAGTGTCAAATCATCTTTGAAGATCTTGCACACTTTGACAACATCTGCATGAGTAGGGGTTTCTCCAGTCGCGCGGACCTTGCGGAAAAACTCCGTGAATTCTTCCTTCTGTGCATTGACGGCGCTGACAGGAAGCCCAGTCTCTTTCAGTGTGTCTCTGAGGAAACTGCTCACTTCCTTACGAGTTGTTCGGAGATGATTGGCTTTCTTGTCCTTGGAATTTTGACCTTCGTAGGTGCTGGGTAGCATATTTGGAAAGATCTTTAAAGCAACCGGCAATAGAAGTTCAGCAAACGGTACTATGACAAAAACCGAGAAAGGAACCAGGCGACCTAAATCTTGCACAGTGCGTTGCAGCTGTCGGTTTTCTCTTCGGCTGAGCTCGTAACCAGCGGCCATCTTTACGGCAAGTTTAGTACTGATCCTGACCTCAGTAGCGAGTAGCTTGGTCCCATCCCAGTAGTGGTGTACTTCTTTTTTGACTTTTCCCCACAGTGATAATTTCGCCTGTTCTTTCTTCACTTCTCCCAGCTTCTTTTCCTCTGCTTTGGCCTGCGCTGATTTATCTGCAACCAACTCGTTCAGACTCCTGTTTTCCATAGCTTCAGTCTTTGGGACGCCAGCGACACCACCTTCCAATTTCGCTGCCGTTGTCTGATTGTTGATTGATGAAGCTACTTCCAAGGCTGCCTTCGAATCGGGTGCTTTCTTAGACTCATCTGGAGGAAGAGGCTTCTTCGCTTCTTCTGCATTGAACCCTGGAGGAGGGAACCCGGAAGGTCCACCGCCACTTGTTGAAGTATCTGTAGCATAGCCTCGGCGAGGAAGTAGTATGGCGACAGCCCTCAGCTGGGGAGGTAGATCTCTGGTGTTGCGGCGGAGGTACGCGGAATGCGCCGATGAAGGAGTGAAAGCGGATCTTAGAGGCAGTATACCTATAGTAAGTGTCAACAATGACATTGGTCACATCTCGTAGTACACTGAGAGCATACCGCCATTACGCAACGCCTGCTGAGCAGGGCCATTCCGTACAACTCTTGCTGATGCGCTCATCTCAAGGAGGTAGCGCGGCAGAAGATCTACCAGAACAGTAAAATGGTATCTATGCTGGAAAGCGCGGTCTAGATTGCTGCACCGTATCTGAGAGATGGAAAAGATTGAGATACCGATTTGTCAGGAATAGTGGCGTGTGATGATGAGAAGGTCGACCGTACACAAATGCGTACCCTTAGTTTCCCAATTCAGCGTAGCCAGGGGCAGGCAACGAGGTGGCCCGGATCATTTTTGACTCCGCTCCGCTCTTACGGCAATCTCTTCGTACAACTTTGTCCAGGCCCATATTCCATCTCCGCAATCAGAGTGAAACAACCGATGCATCCCTCCCTAAACTTCATCACCCGCTGGTCGGGAAAAGGTTCTGACTACTCGATGTGCAACTTTCTTTGTGGTTTCCCAGAAGAGAATTCGCTATCGTAAAGTGAGAATATATACAGAGCATGAGGCATCGTACCCTTGTTTGCAAACTAAAACACTATCAAATTATGACTATGTTCTCCCAAGCTAAAACAATCATTGATATAGTAGGATCTATGATGAGAAGCCGTTGAAAAGTCCCGATATCAAGCTTCTACTTCCCTCGTTATTCCTAGGCTTTCCGAGTCGGTGTGAAGACTCCGGCAGCTGAGCTAGAAGGAGCTGCTTCCCTAAGAGAATCTCATCATTTCCCCTGCGGCGATACAGCGCTGGGTGTATAATCATTATTCGATTGCCAAAACTACCGTCCTTGCCCTGCTCAAGCCTGCCTGGTCTCATGGTTTTTCGGGTTTCTATGTCAATGATGTCTGAGTTTCCTAGATTGCCTGGGAACAACAATCCGCCTGTCTCCAGTGGGGGTCTTTCATTTTGGTAGAGCTTTGGGTCAGCCGTGAAAATGAACTCGTATGATGCACTCGATCTCCTGAAGGTACATGCAAGGTTGACCGCAGGCATGGTAATCTCTCGGTGAAATGTTTTGAATGCGTTTGTACCACGTTTTGGCAGTACAGGTTCAAGGAAGTCTTGTGCTTCCATCGTGACCAGTTTCGCGAACTCAGTTTGACGGCTTGGGTAGGCAGAAGTAGCGGATAATGCGGTCAGGGCTTCTGATCTCCACATGTCGATACTGATCCGATCTTCCAGGAATTAGCGAGACGATGCTCAATATCAATTAGATATGACTCTTGCCTTTTTTTGGCTCTCCCAACGACATCGTCCTCTCGATCATGCTCAGTACCTCGCACTCCTGTGAGCCCAGTCCAGGCATGTAGATCTGAGGAGCGAAAACTCTTCTTTCTAGAAGAGAGTGGATGTTGTACCGAAGCAGGTCTTCAAGTATGTTGCGATGCCGATTTGCCATTTGCTGCCGGTCCCTACCCCAATAGAGTTGAACGATTTGGGTGAGCTGGTCATTATCTTGGAGTATTTTCAGCTGCGATGTGAGGTTACTGAACTCGCCTGCCTGGTCGTCAATCCACTGAACAATGTTGCCGCACAGTGTCTCCCACGCAGTGCTTATCTGCGCGTCCGATATTTGGTTTGCTGGTTGCAAGCTAAAGAGCTCGTCTTTGCAGACTTTCAGTTCTTCTACGAGGTCTTTCACTCTTATTTGGTAGTTCTGTACAAGTTCCTCCAATTGCGTTTGCTTTACTTGTGATTCTTGTAATTGGTCTGTGGTCGTTTGATAGGATATCTTGTGATTATCGTACAGCTGATCATACTTGTATTGCAGCTTGTTGAAATCCTTCCCAAGGCCCTCATGGGCAACTTGGAAGCGTTTGGTGATGCCTTCGTTGTCTTGCAACTGACGTCTGCGCTGATTGGCAGTGGCCGCAGCCTCCCGGAACTTTGACTCGGCCAAAGCGACTTTGGCTCTTGTGTCTGTTAACTGGTGTCTCAGATCTTTGATAATATTTTCAGCCTCTTTGAAAGTGACTTCTGCAACAACTGGTCCTTGAGTCCTGTTAGAGCCAGCACTGTTATTGGCCCTAGGTCCGAGCTTTGGCGGTGGTGGTCTCGGACTTGGTACTACAGGTACAGACCCTGTATCGGTCTTCGATGCTGGCTTTGAAGCTTAAGCCACGGTAGAGGCTTTCGTGAGGGATAGACTCACAGCGTCTGGCATGTGCGTATCGTCGGTCGCTTTTGGGTCCGGTGTTGTCTCTGCCATACTCTTCCCTTTCGCACGACGAATGGGATGTTTATACTTTGGGCTCGATCAATTGACACTTGAGTGCCTTCTAAAATCTAAGTTTTTCGAGTGATGGCTCACAATGGCCGGTTGATCTGATGGGAGGGCCGTCTTTTGAGAAGGCTACCAACCTTCAGTTCCCACACTGGAACACCGCCTGCTGCGGGGTAACAATGCAAGGCTGGGGGTAATTGCCATAATATGAAGTACCAAGGGTGGCTTGCTGCCTAGGTACTGTCTAAAACCAAGGTAATTTGAAGTAGACTCGGGTAAGCAACTAGCAATGCCGACAAGCTGTTCTATCCAGATAGAGCCATCACCACCCAAAGGAGAAAGTGGGCTTAGCCTCGCTTGCCTTGTTCAGCCTTCAAAGTGGGACTTTCGCTACCTAGACATACGAACAGCTGAAGCTCTACAATGTTGATAGTATTATAGCGTTCGCACTAGCACGCACGGAACGACTGAACGGAAACCAGAGCAAACATCAACACGCTACTGCCTCTGGGCACGACCTGGCCCTCCGTGGATATATTAGACGTATTCCGCAGTCACAGCACTGTACCGAACACCTTTGTAGACCATCTCGTACTTTGTTGACGCCGAGTAATTGGTCATTTCGATGGCCCAATTGCAACGATAGTATTCCTTACCGTCCTTTCCCAACTGGCGATCAATGGCACTCTCCGGTATCATGCTAAGATCGGTTTCAAGCTTTACTAAAGGTTTGACACTGACCGCTGCCAGATGTAAGTACTTCGAAGGAAGCGGAGTTCTTGTCGGCTTACTGCTATCTTTGTATGTTGGCGCCCCTTCGTTCTTTGGGTCGACGCAAACATATACCGTACAATGCAAACGGCTGGGAGGCCCTTCTGAAACAAGCTTGGACGTGTAATAAGGGTACTGGAATGGCTTGTGCTCATTGACTGATTCGCCCTGCAGATGATTTAGAGCGTCAAAGACACTACTCTTAATAAAACACCATACCTTTTTGATATACCAATCCATCACATAGCTCCTGTACAGGCCACACTCGGCGTCCCAGTACCTGTTAGATGCATTAGCCAACAGTCGCTCCTCAGGATGGATTCACCATACTTTTTGCTGTGCGCATGAATCTTCCGGTCGTATTTACGGCCGCATTCCGAGCCGTAAGATTTCCTTGCCAACCTGGTCTCTACTTTTACCTGCTCCGCCGATGGGTTATTGCGTGCTAAACCTTTCATGAGGGCACCCCTCACAACAGCCGTCCAGCTGTACAAATTTGTGAGCCAAAAGACGGTAATGGGAAAGCTAACTGATGCCCACCTGTTAGTGGGTACCAAGATCTCGATATCAGAGCCAACTGCCGCTCGCAAAGATGCTCGCAGATAAGGGCTCTCTCCGAAACCTCCTACCAGTAAAACGGCTTTGACAGTTCGATTGGTGGAAGAAACTGTAAGTGATTTCAGAGTCAGCATTGTCATTACTCGAAGATACGTGGTGTAAAATGGCATGTCTGGAGACATTGCTACGAGTAACCACTCCCGAAACATGATCGCAGCCCCTAGGTGGCGAACGCCTTCGAGACACGGCTTGAGGTCCACCAATTGGCAATCTAAAGGAAAGGATAATCTTGTGAAGACGTACTCTGGCCCTTCAATAATGCAATAATCTCGTCAAGCACTGGCCTGAATATTTGCGCGACCTCGGTACCATTGAGGCTAAATTTCCCTCTATGCACCCCTTGAACCGGATCGTTCACGAGCCCGGGCACAGGTATGGAATACATTTCGCCCAGGTCTCCTGTGAATCTCCTTTTCACCTGAGCACTGGTCAGGGATCAAGTGAAACATAGCAGAAGTGGAGTATAATACCAGTTCCTCGAACCGCTTTGACGCCTGCACGACTTAGCCACCATTCGTTCATTGCGCGACTGATGTACTCACATCTTCAATCACTTCATCGTCCCAACCATTATTCTGACCAAATCGGGCAATGAGATACTGCTCAAAGATGCGGTTCAGGTACGTGCTCCCACAGAGCCCTCCTGTGCCTGAAGCGGCTTCGTCAACCTTGAGGGTAGGTTTCAGAGCCGAAACAGTGTACGATATCAAATCGACAGTTCCTCCTCCTGCATCGCAGAGAACGAACGTATCTCCTACTCGTACGTCATGTGGGTCCATGGCGTCCAAAGCATATGTAGCAGCAGCTTCTGGCTCAGAGACGATCTGCAGGCGGTCCCCGCGGCCCATGCCTGCTTTCTCCGCGCATTTTCGAGTGGTTGCCTGTGCGGCGTCTGACCATACTGCGGGAGTTCTGGTTGAGGTATTCCTCGTTAGACTTGATTGATACTGACTCACGACGGATCACTTACGTGATGATATACTCGATGGCAGTCGATCTCAAAGCGGCCTGAGGTAGCTTATGCTTGAGAAAGAGTTCCGTATGCTCCCGTAGGGCTGTCAAGTAATCTGTCACTAGCGTTTTCGCATCCGCATTATATCCTGGAGGTAGCGCCTTTCTAGCAGGAAATCGTCGGGCGAGTTCGGATACACCTTCGGTCTGGGAAGGGTCGAGTTCAAGCTTGAACCACTGGTACCGCGGCACCTCATCGTGTATTTGGAAGCCCCATTCATATCCTTGACCTATATCGCCATAACGAAGTTCTCTATGGTTGAGATGAGCTGTGAATACTGACTAAAAGAAGGATGAGCTCTCACGTTGGAACCTTATCGCTTGTACGTCCCTCGAGCCCATGAGAGTTTGGGTAAGGCCACGAAGTTATTGTGGTTTGGATGTCAGGCTGGAAACGTTAGTGGAAGGGCTTGTTCATCACCTCGTACTTCATACTCGACGTGTCTGTGCCCATGCTAGCCCTGAGAATGTAGTACCCTTCAATGACTTAGCGAACCCTTGTCATGTGAGGGTCGCAGATCATACAAAGTCGACAGCAACGAGTATAGTACGATCAGATGTATCAGTGTCCACGGACAACAAAGAGGCCCTGTCAACAAGGTCACTCAGATCACGAGACGGCATATCGATCCTATTGCGAGAAGTTCTCTGAACCAAGGCGTAATGAAAATTGGGGGAGGAAGAAGAGAAAAGAGCAAGAATGAGGAGAAAAGGGCGCAGTAAGTGGGGCGGCTCTGCAATCAGGCTGTGAGCAGTCCTCTCGCAACCCAAATCGTGACTTGGAAATGCACAACGGAAGGCGAGGCTACATGAAGAGCAGCAAGGCTGACACGATGCAAGACGGCCAATAGCGCAAGGAAGCCGCTCTCCACACAATTGACGCTCTTCTCGATTCGATTAATCGAGGCTGCATGAAGCCCCACGGTGCCGTAGACATGGGCTCGTTGGTGAACGCACAGAGATCATGGCAGTCAGTAGATCTCCCAACTTGCAAACCGGAAGACGTTCCAACAAGTACTGGAATTTCCCAAAATCCTAAAACACGCCTTCTCTTACAACTTGCTGAATAACGAGTTTGTGCCTGGGCTCCTCACCGCGAGTCGTGAAGGGTTTCTCAATTAAACTCAAGATATTCGCAACTCAACGCCTCGAGCCTTTTTCCTTACTCCCAACCCCTTCTATCCAGGGTACTGAGCGAATGCAAAGAGCATGCATAGCGCCCCTTTATCTTGCCATAGTGCACAGCTATTCATGCGGTTCCAACGCATTTGCCCAACGCTGAAGAGTATTTCATGCATACGGAGTACTGGTTCGGGTTACAGGTACATTGATTTTCTGTCAGTCTAGATCGTTCACAATGTTAGATGTTCCCAAAGCCAGTAAATTCCGAATTTGTTTGTAGGTATTCGAGGAGATGGTCGCCAGGTTCAGTGTGTAGGAAATGTGTACAGAGTATGAGCGCCATGGGTGCCATGTGTCCAAGGATCCCTCAAGATCGTTTCAGCCCTTCCGAGGTTCCGATGGAAAGGTTCACCCGCTATACGGTTGATCCTGACATCCTGAATACTAAGGTTCCTGTAAGTCAGCGAATCAGCCGGGCGATTTCCAATCAATATTCCGCGGTGTGAGTTGATCAACCTTGGAACCGTTAGGGTTGTAAAAGTAAATGAGTGTGGACAGTCGGTACCTATGGACCAGGGGGTCCCTTTGGCGCTAGTTCTAAGTTGGCCGAAAAGAACCCGGTTCTCGATTCCTCCACCCGAACCCCCTCAGCAACGAGGACATCTCATCTGGTGCGCGTCTCTTTCCAACTCATACCCTGTACATCTGTACATACCGTCTCCCTATTCATCATGAGGCTGTGAACATATATACCGAGGCTTCGAGCTTCCCTCGCTGCCACGTGCAGCTCCCTCCACCACGCACCTTCGATATCAGCTCCTAATCCTTCGCTGCGCTTACGAACGTAAAATCTGCAATGACAATACATATTAAAAAGGCAGCACGGATCATTCTTGTGGGAGCTCCTGGTGTTGGGAAAGGCACACAGGCAGAACGTTTGATGCTGCGATATCCACAGCTTTCTGCTGTTAGTTCTGGGGATCTCCTACGCAATGCTGTTCGCAACAGGACACCATTGGGTATGAACAAGAGCTTTTACGTCGCATAATCCCCATACATTCGGTCCTAGTAGCATGAAGGAATAAGTTGCTGACATCAACGGCAGGCCTTGAAGCACAATCCCATATGAGAGCTGGCTCCCTAGTTCCTGATGACATGATTCTCCGTCTTATCCTTTCGGAGCTGAAATCAAAGTCTTGGGTCCCATCGACATCCTCCATCTCAGACGCCTCTCCAGCTCTCCCCTCCGAGCTGCCCACAGCATCTTTCATCCTCGATGGCTTTCCCCGTACCTCCACTCAAGCTTCGAAATTGGACTCGCTAATCCCAATCAACCTGGTCGTTTCCCTAATTACCCCGATAAACATCATTCTGGGCAGGATTGCGGACCGATGGGTACACGCCCCGAGTGGACGGGTATACAACACGGGTTTCAACAAGCCGAAGATCGAGGGGAAGGATGATGTGACTGGGGAAGCATTGACAAAGAGGGAGGATGACGACGAAGCGACGTGGAGGACGAGATTGAAGAAATTTGACGAGACGAGCGAGCCGTTGCTGGAGCATTACGACAAGCAAGGCGTCTTGTGGAAAGTTGACGGAAACAGCAGCGATGAGATTAGCCCGAAGCTTTTCGGGGAGTTTGAGCGGAGGTTTTGTTGACCTCTGGCTTTCGGATATGGAGGCTCGAATTCCCATCCGACTTGGAAGCATGACCGTTATTCTCCGTACGTTGTCTTCCAGTTGCAAACGTGGCCAGTCTTCTA